>Ga0180431_10000942_pt1 | contig 40839 bp, 34 predicted proteins | sample SS_ome_11_FD_132459 | JGI IMG/M metagenome (GOLD analysis project Ga0180431, IMG submission 132459) | Hypersaline lake sediment archaeal communities from the Salton Sea, California, USA - SS_1_MS_1 metaG | ecosystem: Environmental > Aquatic > Non-marine Saline and Alkaline > Hypersaline >... | reverse complement strand
TTGGCGCACTGGGACAGGCTCCTGACGGCTTTCAGGATGTTTTGAACCCGCTTTTCCGCGACCCGCCTGAACCGTTCTTCCCTCGTCTCTTTTTCCATACGTCATGGTACACTATTTTATAAATATTTACAATATATTTGTAAAATATATCATTAATAATGAAAGAGTTCGGGGAGTTGAATTATCGGGCTTGATGAATACGGTCCCGCCTTTGTTAACAACGCTCCGTATTGGGCAGAGCGCGTCGACCGTGGGGCCGTTTCGTCTGAAGCCTAGTCTATTGCGGGTATAATGTATTTTTTAAGGATTCCGTTGGGAAATCCTCATCCATCCTCGAGCCAGCCCAGCCCGACCGCCCTGTCGACCTCTTCCTTCATCCACCGGTACACCGCAGGCGCCTCCTCCTCTATCACGTTGTTTATCCCGAGGACCTGGCTCCGGCTTATGCCCTGCTCCTTTCAGGCCTTCCCCTCGCTGGCCATGTTCATGAGAAAGGGCAGGAGCCGGTCCGCGATCTTCACCCACCTGCTTTCGGGCGTTTCCTGCTTTTCGTACTCCTTCCAGAGCAGCTCGATCTCAAGAGCATAACCACTGAACGATGATGCGAATTCCGACAGGTAGCTCCTGCGGTACACGCTCTTGAGGCGGTCGAGCTCCATGAGCAGTTTTTGTATTTCGCACATCATCCCGTCCTCGCGTTAATCCGTAATCCCCGCACCGGGCACACGGCTTTCTTCATCAACCGGATCTTTCTGACGGGCCTGCTCCAGCGTGCCCTGCGCGTCTCTTTAGGAGTGTACCATGCCTGCGGGAAATGAGGGGACATGTTACTAAATTATTGATTACGGAGAAAAGGAACATGTCCCTTTCATTTACGGAGATTAGTAACGTGTCCCCTTAATTTTCGAAGTTGATTAGTATATTCCGTATTGCCGGACCGTTTCGTACATGGCCACTACATTGTCGGTCGGCGAATTGTCCTGCAATGCGTTGGTGGGGGCGTATGTGCCTGCGAAACAACTCCGTGCTGATCATGGGGCCGATCTGCGTACCGGATCCACGAGAACCTGTTCCATGGACCTGGCCGGGCCTTGATCACAGTATCAATGCCAGCGCCGGTCCGGATCCCGCCGATAAGGTCGTGAAAGACAGAGCCCTTGAGTTCACGAGGCTGTCGGATTTATCCTTGATATTCTGACTTTAAACAGGAATACTACTCATTTCGCGCAGAAGCGTGCCGTATACACTGCACTATACACAGACGATGCCTCGGGTGACTCGGTCGAAATGCAACCCCGCGATAGCGAGCTCGACAGCAATCGGAAACGCATCTTTATTATTACGGTACGTTTTCACAAGCAGTTTCCAGTAGTGGAAACGCGCTTTCGAGAGCACTCCTATGCGCCACATGCTCCGAATGAAAGCAAAGACATCCGGCAGCGAGGTCGACCCTTTTACAGTGACCCTGTAATGCCGCATAAAGGTGTCGATTCTCTTATAGTACTTATCCGGCGAATAGATCGTGGATATCAGTTTTTTATACCCTTCGACGAGCTTCTCTTTTCCCATTCGAGGAATGAAGTTCAGGGTCCCGTCCGTATTCTCACCCGTGAAATCATTGAGAAGCCTTCCCTCGACCTTGAGCCTCTTCCAGAGTCTCGTCTGCGGCAGCGCGTTGAGGATCCCCACCATGGCGGTAACCACACCGATTTTCTGAATGAACTGGATCTGGGTTTCGAAAATGCTCTCCCTGTCGCTGTCGAACCCGACTATGAATCCCCCCATGACCTGCAATCCGTTTCGATGTATGGTCCTCACCGATTCCACGAGGTCTCTTCTCGTATTCTGATACTTACTGCACTCCTCCAGGCTCTCTAGATTCGGCGTCTCGATACCGAGAAAAACCTTGTGGAAGTTAGCCGCGCTCATCAGCTTCATGAGCTCCTCGTCGTCAGCCAGATTGGTACTTGCCTCCGTGAGCAGCTTATAAGGATATTTATGCCTCTTCTGCCATTCTATGAGATGATGAAGCAGTGTTTTTACCTTCACCTTGTTGCCGATAAAATTGTCGTCAACGATAAATATCGATCCCTTCCACCCCGCATCATACAGCGCCTGTATTTCGGTTATCATCTGATCCGGTGTCTTGGTCCGGGGATTGCTGCCGTTCATTATCGGAATGTCGCAGAATTCACAGTTGAAAGGACAGCCCCGGGAGAACTGCACGTTCATTGTCACGTAATCTTTGAAATTTATCAACGACCAGAGGGGTGTGGGGGTTTCGGCTATATCGGGCCGTTCGGATGATCGATAGACCTGTTTCGGGCTGTTGTCTGCAAGGTCTTTCAGAAAGAGGGGAAGGGTTACCTCGGCCTCGTTGAGGACAAGGTGGTCTACACCCCGAAATTTGTCGGGGTTAATCGTGAAGGCCGGGCCTCCGGCAACGATCGTCTTGCCCTGCGCCCTGCACCGATCGATAATTTCTTTTGCATTCTTCTCCTGTACGATCATGGCACTGATAAAAACCATGTCGGCCCAGGCAATATCTTTATCCTTGAGGTTTGCGACATTCGCATCCACGAGCCTCTTTTCCCACTCTCCGGGCAGCATCGAGGCCACAGTCATGAGCCCGAGGGGCGGAAAGGCCGCCTTTTTTGATACGAATTTCAATATGTGCTTGAAACTCCAGAACGTGTCCGGATATCTGGGGTACACGAGTAATACCTTCATTGTCAGCATCCTTGTTTATGAGATAAATAAAACATTCATACGTTTCAACGTACCTCTTTTCCCGGAACAAGCACACCACTTATGCCAATCTTCCGGGAAAAGAATTGGAGCGTTACTTTGCGAAACACGAGTTCAGGGCCCGGCACCTCCTGTCGAGTTCCGATTGCGAGCCTTTGAGAATGTCGGAGTTTCTTTCGATGACCGGCAGCGAGACGGCACGCCTGTGGAACAGTCTGAAGCCCGGGCACACCGAGAGTCCCGGGCATCCCCTGCTCTGCGAGGCGGCTTCTTCCTGTTGTGTACAGGATCTTGAGGGATAGGGCTGAATTGAAGCTGTATAAAATGGATACAGGGAAAAAGGCGGGGTCGTATTCTCATGTAACTAGTGCGGCGTAAGCCTGCACTCGTATTGAGGGTAAGGGGCTCCGCCTCGAATAGCACGATGTGTGGTGAGGATAACATCCGCCACTGATAGAAGTATGAGTCGGTTTTATCCGCTACAAAAGTGAAGTAGGGATTGCACTATTTTTTCATAGAAGTAACATGTCCCCTCAATTTTCGGGGATGCTCAGTATGTTCCGTATTGCCGGACCGCTTCGTACATGGCCACTACATTGTCGGTCGGCGAATTGTCCTGCAATGCGTTGGTGGGGGCAAAACAGTAGCCCCCGCCGGGCATCATGATCTGCAGCGTATCTTTGCAGTACCGAATCGTCTCATCGACCGTGCCCGTTGCCACCGGGCCCGTGGTACTGATACAGCCGTGGAACGAAAGCCGATCCCCAAACGTTGTCTTGAGGTACGCGGGAGCCATGTCCCGGGCCTCGGGTTGTAGCGTATCAACGGCGTCGATTCCCATCTCGATGAAATCAGGAAATGCCCAGCTGCTCGAACCGCAGGAATGCATGAGAACCGCTATGTCGAAAGATTTTGCAAGGTCGACAAACCTCTGGAGGCGGGGGCGTATGTGCCTGCGAAACAACTCCGTGCTGATCATGGGGCCGATCTGCGTGCCGAGGTCTTCACCCAGCAACAGTACGTCGATTTCCCCCCCGGCTGATTCGAGCGTCCGCGCGGTGACCTCACACAGGATGTCGATGCGGCGGTCGATGTAGCGAAGTCCGGCGGGTTCATCGAGCGCCAGATCCACAAGAACCTGTTCCATGGACCGGATCTTCCCCGTGTTGTTGATGATGTCGGGCAGGCCCGCTCCGCCGGTCGTCACGCAATAGTCTTCAAACTCGCGACACTGCTGCCGCACCCCGGAATAGTCGAAGTCATCCGGCGAGGGCATCGGCCAGTCGGCTACAGTTTCCTCATCCGCCTCCCTGAGGGGAAAGTCACAGTATTCCCAGTATCCCCCGGTTTCGTGTTCGATCCATCGCCGACGGATACCCCAGTGATCCACCTTGACTCCCCGTTCGGGAATGTCCTCGTGGAGCGACGGACCCCGGTAGGGTGCGCCCACGATACGGAAATCTACACCGAGCGTCCGTCTGAGACCTTCATTGTCATCCGGCTCAAGGCCGAAGTGCTCTTTCAGCCTCCGGTCGATTCCTGTACCGGCCCTGTAGTTGACAGGGACACGGTCCGGCTCCTGGCGGGCAAGTGCCGTGAGTACTCGTTCCTTGGGTTTCATGGTTCCTCTCTTAAGCGCATGTTAGAGTATACTGAATATATGAAGCAGAGTGTCATTCGTGACCCTAAAAATGCTGTTCATTACGCATAAATGAAGTACATTAAGTCAATAAAAAAGGAAGTATTTTTATTGCGGATGTGACAAACAGCCTGTTGGCACCCCTTGATGTATGGCTGGAACCACACACGGGAAAGAGATGAAAAACACCACGGTCCCATCACAAAATAAACCGGAACAAAAGGATTTCAGGTGGAATTTTGCCATGGGCCTTATTCACGGTACTCTCTTCACCGGGGGCCAGACCTTCGGCAGTCCTGATACCATACTTCCTGTGTTTCTGAATCATTTCACCAGTTCCAAGGTACTCGTGGGGTTGTCCTCCACGCTCCTGGGGAGCCTCGGTGGTATAGGGAATGTACTGCCCCAGCTCTTTATCGCAAAAAGATTGGAGACAAAAGTCCATAAAAGACCCATGCTTCGGGCGGCTATTACTGTTCGTGCCCTGTGCTGGGCGTTCCTGTCCCTGACCACGCTGCTTTTTGCACGATCATATCCGCATCTGACGGTCTCTTTTCTATTCATCAGTCTTTTAACATTTACCATAATGGGCGGTGTCGCCTCTATACCGTTTTTTGATATATGGGGAAAGGCGCTTCCCCCTACGGTAAGGGGAAGATTTTTCGGTCACCGACAGTTCTGGGGAGGAATTCTTGCCGTAGGGTCAGGGTTTATTGCAAAAATAATCCTGGGAAGCGGTAGAATAAATTTTCCGTACAACTTTTCGCTTCTCTTCTTTCTTGCATTCATTTTCATGGCACTATCCTATCTCGCACTCGGTTCCGTCAGGGAGCCTCTCCATGACGTGCACAAAACGTCTCTCCCCTTCAAGGATTTTATTAAAAAAGCTTTCCTCATTTTAAAGAGCGATAACAATTACAGGAACTTTCTTGTTGTACAAATATTCGGAGGAGCCGGTGCTCTTGCATTGCCCTTTTATGTGCTCTATGCAAAGGATGTCTTACACGTTGAATTGAAAATGGTTGGATTCTTTCTCATGGCGCAGATGATCGGCAGCGTCGTATCGAATATCCTCTGGGGATATCTCTCGGATTTCACGGGAAACAAAAGGGTCGTTCAATTCAGCACGCTCGTGGGAATCGTACCTCCGTTGATCGTACTTCTTACGCCGCGTCAATCTCCCGTATTATTTATTCTGCTGTTTACGGTAATAGGATTTTTCGTGGCGGGTAGGGTAATAGGAAAAACGAACTTTTTACTCGATATCGCCCCTCAGAAGGATCGGCCTTTGTATATCAGTATAAACGGTACGCTGACGATTCCCGTTATGCTTTTCCCCCTCGTGGGAGGAATCATAGTGCAGCATCTATCCTATACCTTCCTGTTTATTATCACCGCAGCGTTGATTCTTGTTGGTCTATTCCTGAGTTTTAAGCTGGAAGATCCGAGAAAAAGCACCCCATAATTATTTAAACGATGCGGCGGTCGAGGGATGCACTGATGCGGGTGACGATCTCGTAGTTGATGGTGTGGGCCCAGCCTGCCATGTCCTCGGCCGATATGGTCTCGCCGTCCCACCGGCCCAGTAGTACCACCTCGTTCTCAAGCTTGATGTCCGGTATGTCGGTCACGTCCGCCATGGTGATGTTCATGCACACCCTGCCGATCACCGGGGCCCGCCTGCCGTTAATGAGCACGTGCGCGTGGTTGCCGAGCGCGCGGTCGTAACCGTCCGCGTAGCCCACGGGCAGGACCGCGACGCGCGTGGTGCGGGTGGTCCGGTAGGTGCACCCGTATCCCACGTAGCTCCCCTCGGGCAGGGTCTTGAGCTGGGCGACCCTGGTCTTCCACGTGAGAACGGGAACGAGCTCCGGAACCCTGCGCTCATCCGATCGTGCGGCAAGGAGCGTTTCCCGTGAAGGCCAGAGCCCGTACAGGCCGATACCGGCGCGCACCATGTTGAAATGCGTTCTCGGGAAGAGTATGGCGGCAGCGGTGCAGGCCGTGTGTATAACGGAAGGCTTCGCCCCGGCTTTCCGTACGATTTCGACGGCCTCCTCGAAACGCTCGAGCTGTTTCTCCGCGTATTCGTGGTTCAGCGTGTCCTCGATGTTCGCGAAATGCGTGAATATGCCCTCGAGCTCGATGCCGTCCGTATGCAACGCGAGTCTCGTGAAATCGTCGAGCTCATCGAGCAGCACGCCCTGGCGGCCCGTTCCCGTTTCCACCTTCACGTGCACGGTCGCGTTCGTACCGGCCAGCCGCTCGATGGTTTCCCGGTTGTACACGGTAAGCCGAAGGCCGGCGTTCACCGCCTCATCCAGCCTGTCCAGGTCCACGTGCCCCATGAGCAGTACCGGTTTTTTCACGCCCAGACACCGCAGGTAAAGCCCCTCCTCGAGCGCATTGACCGCGAACCAGTCCGCGGAGGGTAAAAGGCGCACCATCTCGGCGGTACCGTGTCCGTACCCGTTGGACTTCACCACGGCGCAGAAGAGAACGTTCCCGTCCATGCCGTTCTTTATTTCCCGGAGGTTGTGCTCCGGAGCACTGCCGTTGAGCTCTATCCAGACCAGACTCATGGAATCAGCATACTATCTATACGCGCGGGCAGACAAGGAAAAACCATACCCGGGAAGAAACGGTTTTTTTTCACCCTGAACCCTGTTATTATTTCTATTAATTCAAGGGCCGCACCGGACGAGGATGGAATCTCGGATCAGGGCCCCTGTGAGGAGCGGTAATTATGAAGAAACGGTACCGGATTCCAGTAACGGTCGCGGCTGCAGCCGCCGTAATCTTCCTTTTCTGCGGTTTTTCATCCTATGGGATGACAACGATGCGCGGAGAGAACATGACGGTGGAGCGGGGGGAGATCATCGAGGGCGACCTCTTTATTACGGGAGATACCGTGTCCATAGACGGAACCGTTAAGGGCGACCTTTACGCGGCAGGGGAGACGGTCACGGTCAGGGGGAGCGTTGAGGGCGTCTGGGTCGCTGCGGCACGCGTAACGGTGACCGGTGAGGTAAAAGGCGGACTCCACGCGGCCGGCCGGGCCATCAGCGTGGCGGGAAATGTCGGCGAGGACCTGCACCTCTTCGGGGCCGAGATAACGGTGGAGGAGGGGGCCGGGATCAGCGGCGATATCATAACCGCCGGGAACTCGATCATGATCAGGGCGCCCGTCGACGGCTACCTGCTGGCGGGCGGACGGATCGTTTCCCTGGGCTCGTACATACATGACAGCGCGACCGTCGCGGCCCAGAGCCTCGTGCTCGAGGGGTCCGCGCATATCGGGGGCGATCTGCGTTACTTCAGCGACAATGACGCCATCGTCTTCAGCGGCGCACTTGTGGACGGTGATACGATAAAGACCGATCCGGAGACACGCGAGCAGTGGCGAAAGGTCTTCCCATTTCTGCTGATCGCCGGTATCACGGGCAAGATATTCGGGTTTGTCATGCAGGTCCTGGTAGGGCTCGTTTTCATCCTATTCATGCCCCGGTTCATGGCCGCGCTCAGCGAAACGGTCAGAAGGAATCCCGGGCCGTGTGCGGGCTGGGGCGCGTTGATATACTTCGGAGTGCCCCTGGGTCTGATCGTCGCCACGGTCATCATTGTGGGCATTCCCTTCGCGATCATGGGATTCTGCGGGTACATCGTGCTGCTCTACCTGGGTCAGGTGGTATCGTCGCTCGTCATAGGCCGCCTGGTGCTCGGAAGGTTCGAGAAGGATATAAAGTGGCAGACGCTCTTCTGGGGATTCGTGCTCGGGGCATTTCTGATCAGGCTCCTCAGGCTCATCCCCGTGGCCGGGTTTATCGTGTGGGCCGTGGCGAACATCTTCGGGATAGGAGCACTTGGGGTGTACGCGGCTAAAAATACTGCAAAAAGAAAGGGTACGGATGGAAAACAAACAAGTACCGGGAAATGATAAAACAACGGATAACGTGGTAATCACGGATATTCCTTTCGAGATTAAGCCCGAAGAGGTGCTGGGGGCGCTCCGTATGACCAGAAGCAATCCGAGTCTGGAGAAAACGGTGGACGATCTCGTGAACGCAGCGCGTTCCAACGCGGTTCCGAAAGCCCTGTTCAGGGTCGCATTCGTGGACGACCTGACGGATTCGGGCGTGGTGGTGGACGGGGTGCTGATGGAGAGCTCCATCCTCAGACAGAACCTGCAGGAGGTCGAGCGCGTTTTCCCCTACATCGTAACCGCGGGCAGGGAGCTCGATACCATGGAGACGGTGAAGGACGATATCATGGCGGTTTTCTGCCTCGACACCATCAAGGAGATGATACTGGAATCGGCCATTCAATACTTCGTACAGCACATAGAAAAGACCTTTTCCCCGGGGAAGACGGCGCACATGAATCCCGGTTCCCTCGGGGACTGGCCCATATACCAGCAGAGGCAGGTTTTCTCGCTCTTCGGCGACGTCGAGTCATTGATCGGGGTCTCACTTACGGAGAGCTGTCTGATGAATCCCGTCAAATCGGTTTCCGGGATTCTCTTTCCGGCGGAGTTCGATTTCAAGAGCTGTATGCTCTGCACCCGGCATCCCTGCTCGAAGAGGAAGGCGAAGTATAATCCGGAGATGGTCAGGAAGTACAAGGAGAGCTAGGCGTGCCCCGGAACGAAACGGTAACCGTGGTCGTGCACAGCGGCGATGCGGAACGCGTCAGGAGCGCATTCATGCTCGGGAACGGGTATCTTTCATTGGGGATGTCCGTTACATTTTTCTTTACATTCGAGGGCCTTTTGTTTTTACGGAAAAAGGGGGGAGGGTTTTTCCGTTTTCACGGGAGATTCCCGCCCGCGGGTGGAGAAGCACGGAAAGAAAAAACCATGCGGAAGCACCGTTTCGCCGGTTTCGAGGAACTCCTCTCTTCATTTGTGCAGCTCGGAGGACATATAGTCGCCGACTCCATGGCCATGGAGCTGATGGGAATAGGCGAGCGGGACTTAAGGGATGAGATCGGTTCGTTTTCGACCACCGGGGAATTCTGCAGGGTATCCGCGGAATCGGACATGCACTACTTCGTTTAGCCGCGTTGAATTTTTTAATGGATCGCCCGAACAAGCGGGTGATAACAATACGAGTCATACCCCGGCTTGACCGGGGTATCCAGCTTTTATGCATTAATGCATCGCCCGGACGAGCCGGGCGATGACAAATGGCATTGACTTACCCTCGATTGAGGGGGCCGGGCGATGACTACATATTATAGAAAGAATTGTTAAGTTATTCTTATCCCGGCTTCAGAATTCAACCCCCTTTTGTCGAAAAGTATAGGGGAGGAATATCTTTCCGCACGGTTCCTTCCGTAAATAAACCTCGATGAATGTACGAGGGCGACTGATGACCGATACAGACAAACAGAAGATCATGGAGTTCGTCAATCATCTGCTCAGCATCCCGAACATCAGCGGCGAGCCCCCGCTCATACGCGAAGGTATGATCATTTCCTTCATAACACAGAACATTCAGCAGATAAAGGAGACCCTGACCTCTCCGCGTCTTTTTCCGGACGCCCCTCCCGAACAGACACTGAAATCCATTCTCCTGGTTTTACGGCAGCTCGTACTGAAGGATATAGTGCCCCGTGTTGAGAGCTGGCTCCAAAACAGAATCGATTATCGAATCGTACAAAAGCTCTTTCCGTCCAGGGAAAAGGATGAAAACATCTACCGGTCCGGGTTGTCCGAATACATAAAGAAGATGCTGATGAACTCGGAATCACGGTACAACTTCAACGCCGTTTACAACCTGTTCGAGTACGATATTCTCGACCGGTATGTCAGGCAGATTTTCGAACGGCGCGGGTCCATATATAATGAGATAAAACGTGTGGAAAGAATCGCCCTTGAATTTGAGGAGTATGTGGAATATACAAAGATTATTCTGCTCATCAAGAACACGGCGTACCTGCGTGTTCCGATTACGACCGGGGTGGGCAAAGTCACGGTGAATGCCGGGGATTTGAAAAAGTTTTCCGTACCGTTGTCCAAGTTCATCGTAAGACAGGAACAGCAGGTAATGAGCCAGCTTCCCTTTATGACGAAGCAGGCGCTGGTATCCGCGATCAAGTCGAACCTGAAGGAAAGGATGACCGAGAAAGAGGATGCGAGCGCCCGGCTCTTTTACATACTCTCCTCGCGGTACCAGGAGTACAAGCCGGTGAACAAGGTCGATCGCGGGGCTGAGACGCCCGATAAGAGCTGGTTCGGATCTTCGAAAAAGAACAGCGGTTATTTCGGTTTCAACGAGCGGATGCTGCACGAGCTCTACCTGATTGCAGGCGATAATATGTGGTAAAAAAGGAGACCCCATTGAGCGCACAACCTCCCTCTCAGGACGTGGTCGGCGGAATACACGGCCTCCAGCATCGGGTTGGGAAATCCGGGCAAACCGGTGATAAAGAGCGGAAGACATCAGGCCTCGAAAATTTCATTATTGTCGCTATCGTACTCGTCATCATACAGACATTTATCGCGGAGCTCGCGGTGTTCTACCGCTGGCCCGTTCAGGCTCGTACCATCCTCCTCATACTGGGTTTTTTCTTCGATCTAACCTTCACGGTAGAGTTCATCGTACGGAGTATTGCAAACGGGAGGAAGAAGCGGTTCTGGTCATATTTCTTCAGAATGCGCGGATGGGTCGATTTCATGAGCTCCGTGCCCCTGCTCTTTCTCAATTCGGGTCCCCTGGTATTTCTCCTCCTTATCAATCGTTCGGCCGAGAGCCTCGCCGTCATCGGTATCCTCAATATTCTCAAAGTTGTGAAGGCGATCAGGGTCACGAGAATTCTGAGGCTTATCAGGATCATGAAGATATTCGGGAAGATTAAAAACGCCGATTCGAAGATGGCCCAGCATCATACCACCACGGTTTCCACGACAGCCGTATCGCTTGTACTGCTCGTCATATTCGCCTTTACCTTCATTACGGGTGACCAGGGGGTACAGCTTTCACGGGAGCGGGAGACCTATTACCGGGGCCTGACCCAGCGGCTCATTTCCGTGAACCCGGCGGATACCGCGTTTACCGAGCGCGTCCTCCAGGCCGACCGGCACGTGCTCAGGATATACCGCGGCGTCGACGAGGTGTACTCCGGTGTGGATTTCGACACGTGGACAGGGTATTACGCGGTCGATGATTACGTGGAGATAGAAAACGGCGAATACCGTATATTCGTGTCACTGACCGATATAGAGAAAAAAAGCGCGCAGAACAACATGCTCATCTTCATGATCGTCATCGTGCTCGTTCTCGGGTTCATGTTTCTCTACTCGAACCACTTTGTACAGACGGTGTCTGACGTTATCTTCGTGCTCATGCGGGGATTCAGGGAACGAAACTATTCGCTCCAGGTTAGGATACCGGAAGAATACGCCGAACACGAGGTGTTCCAGCTCGCCCGTTTTTACAACGACAAGTTCCTACCAGCAAAGATGAAGCGGATGCACAAACTGAAGATGGAGAAAAAATCGCAGCTCTCCATGAAGGACGTGTTCAAGTTCGAGGAGTAGCCCGGGCTCCTCTGAAAAAATCCGCACCCTTTCTCCTCATTATAGTGTAAAGTATCTGTAGATGTTTGTTCAAACCTATCCACGACCATGTTTTCGGAATACACAAAGGAGGCGAAGTCATGACTTCGAGGGAAAGGGTTTTAACGGCGCTGGACCACAGGGAGCCCGACAGGGTCCCCTTCGATCTCAACAGTACGCTCGTCAGCGGGATACATCATATCGCGTATAACAGGCTGAGGGAGTATCTCGGGCTGAAGAAAAAAGAGACCGAGCTGTTCGACCGCGTGCAGGGACTGGCGAGGGTTCACGATGACGTGTACGAAAAGCTCGAGGTCGATACGAGGGGCGTTCTTACCGGCAGTCCCTTCGGATGGGAGTTGGAGCTCGAGGTGAGTCCGGAATACGAGCAGTTTACGGATGTGTGGGGCATCACCTGGAGGAGACCGAAGCCGCACGGGCTCTATTACGATATGGTGGGTCATCCCCTGAAGGGAAAGACGCTCGACGAGGTGAAAAAGTACGACTGGCCCAATCCCAGGGACGAGAACAGGATGATGGGAATAAAAAAGGAAGCGTCCAAGCTTTCGAAATCGGACTGCCTCGTGGTACTCGGCACGGTAGGCATGACGGTCGGCCTTCTGCAGACCTTTCAGTGGCTTCTCGGTTACGAGGATTCCTTCTACGCGCTCGCGGCCGACCCGGAACTGACGCACTATTTAGTCGGGAAGCTCGCGGAGATGGATATTGAGTTCTGGGAATGGGCGATCCCCTACCTGGGCGACGATATAAAGGTCGTGCTCTACGCGGATGACTTCGGCATGCAGACAGGCCCCGTGTTCTCATACGAGATGTACAAGCGCTATTTCCACCCCTGGTACTCGAAGATCTTTTCCACGATCAAGAAACAGCGCTCGGACCTCTACATCTTTTTCCATTCCTGCGGGTCTTCACGCTTTATCCTGCCGGACCTCATAGAGAGCGGGGTGGATATCTTCAATCCCGTTCAGTACACCTCAGCGGATATGGAACCGGGTAAGCTGAAGAAGGACTTCGGCGAGGACCTGACCTTCTGGGGAGGGGGTATAGACACGCAGAAAATCCTGCCGACAGGCTCGGTTCAGCAGGTACGGGACGAGGTAAAGAGAAGGATCGACGATTTCGCGCCCGGGGGCGGTTTCGTCTTCAATACGATTCACAACATTCAGCCCGATGTGCCTCCGGAGAATATCATGGCGATGTGGGAGGCCCTGCGGGAGTACGGTCGCTACTGATCCGCCTGCGCACCGTTTCAGTGAAGTCATCGAGATCGAAGGGCTTTTCGATCAATCCCACGGCCCCCTCCTTCAGGAGCTCCTGGACGGATTCATCCGCGGTGTAACCCGTTATGATGAGCACTTTGATCTCGGGATTGATCTCTTTCAGCTTGTTGAAACATTCTCTTCCGCCCATGCGGGGCATGATGACGTCAAGAACCACGAGATCAACGGCAGGGTAATGTTCCTTGTATTTTTCAACTCCCGTAAGACCGTCCTTTGCAGTTATGACTTTAAAACCGCTGTTCTCGAGGGCATTGACCGCGAGCTCGCGGACCTGGGGCTGATCTTCCACGATGAGTATGGTGCCCTTCCCCCCCTGCGGCGTTTTATGATGATCTTCCCGGACCGCGCTTTTGATGTCGATCTCGACAATGGGAAGGTATATCTCGAAAATGCTTCCCTCACCCGGTACGCTTTTAACGTCTATAAAACCGGTGTGCTTCTGAACGATCCCGTACACGACCGCCAGTCCAAGACCGGTACCGCTCTTCTCCCCCTTGGTTGTGAAAAAGGGTTCGAAGAGCCTCTCCTTCACCTCCGGGGTCATACCTGAACCGGTATCGACGATTCTCAGGCATACATAATCGCCCGGCTGCGTGTTGATAAAGCGGGAGGCGCTCTCCAGATCGAGTTTCACGTTTTCAGTATAGAGCGTGATCGTACCCAGAGGTTCTCCGGGTACGTGTTTCGAATCGTCCGGCTCCTTCTTGATCAGGACCGCATCGCGTGCATTCACACAGAGATTCAGAAGCATCTGGCTTATCTGAGAGGGATCGGCCTCGACCATCCTGAGGTTGGGGTCGAGCTCGAGCGTGATCCGGATCTCGGGCGGGAAGGTTCGTTTCAGCAGTGCATGGGTTTCGCTGATGATCGTATTGATATTTACGGGCCTGTGTTTCCCCGATGCCTGCCGGGTGAAGTAGCGGAGCTGGGCGGTCAGGTCCTTGCCCCGGTCGGCGGCCACCTTGATCTGCGATATGTTCTTGTACTCCCTGCTCTCCTTCTGAATCTTCCTCAGTTCGAGCTCCGTGAAACCGCTTATGACCTGGAGCAGGTTGTTGAAGTCATGTACGATCCCTCCCGCGAGCTGCCCGAGGGCCTCCATCTTCTGAGACTGCCTGAACTGGACTTCGAGCCGCTTACGCCCGGTAATATCCACGAAGGAAACCATGATCCCGATCGGCTTGTAATCATTGTCGTGTATGCGTGAAACGGATATATCAACATCGAAGGTAGAACCGTCCTCCCTGGCAGCGCTGTATTCCTTCTGCCAGCCGGAATTCATGGAGAGGTGCCGGTTAAGCACATCGAAGCTGTCAATGCCGAGAAAACGGGCGCCCTGCTTTCCAATCACATTTTCGGTCTCGGCGAACTTCCACATCTTGATAAAGGCGGGATTGACGTAGGTAATCGCCCCCTCGATGTCCGTAATCATGATGCCGTTTATGTAGGTGTGTATCGCGTGGTTCTTGATGTGGAGCTCGCGCCTCTGCGTCTCGAGAGCGGTGGAGAGCGCCACGCGGAGCTGCTCCTGTGCTTTGAGTATGATGTTTTCGCGGGCCCGTATGTATCCCCGCATGATCGAAAAAATGTAGCGGTCGACGGCCCCTATTCCGAAAGCGAGCGTTTCCCTTTCGAGCTCACCGGTCCTTTTCAGTACAATGTCCCTTAAAACCATGCCCATGGACAGAAGAGAATCCTCTCCCAGCCCTTCCCCGGCCCGGGCCCCGCCGTGGTCTTCGGCGTTCTTTTCATCATTGTGTTTTAAAAAGTCCGTGAAGCTGTCGAATTCCTCGGTACCGATTTCCTTCAAACGCTTGGGGTGGAGTATGAACCGGTTTTCGAAAGCCTTCATCCTTAGAATACGGTTGATCTCCGGGATGATTTCTTCCCTGTGGCTGAGGAAATGATTCAGGACAATCCTGCTTGCTGCATCGTTATCGGAGTATTGATGCTCTGCTGACATCGCGGTCATTATTTCTTCAGTATTATTCCGTAAAGGTCGACTCCCCAGCCATCTCTAATCTGAAGCGCGACTTCCCGGCCCTCTTCCATCATGTCCAGCCATTGGTGAAGGGGCTGTACGCCGGGTTCGTCGATTTCCCAGGGGGATATAAGCTCACGCATCTTGTCGAGCGACCGCGGGTAGAAGGGTTGTCCCACTTTCGCGTAGATCTCGGCGGATTTTTTCGCCGCTTCAGTGAACTCGGACATGTCGGCATCGCATATGAAGAGTTTGGAGCCGGTATCCGCCCACTCGTAGAGCTTTTTCAGACTTCCGCCGACCTTTTCGTGGGGAAGGAACCAGGCTATGCCGTTGAAACCTATGGTGACTTTCCTGTCCTTGCCGAATACCTCTTCTATGATTCCTGAATTGAGAAGGTCCTCGGGCTTGCCTGCGTCACAGTGGACGTACCGTACATTGGGATTGTCGCCGATGATTTCCTGCGCATATGCAACGGTCACGGGGTCGATGTCCGAGTAGATGACCCTGGTTTCAGAGGGAAGGATCTGGTGGATGTGATCGACCGTGGGCAGGCCGGAAGCGAAATCGAGGAACTTATCGTACCCCTGATCACTCAGCCTTCTTGCGGCTTCACCGAGAAACCACCTGACCAGACGGAGGAACTGCGGTAAAAAGGGGGCGTATTGAAGGACCTGCTGCGCCGCCTGCCTGTCGATCTCGAAATTGTGACTGCCCCCGAGAAAAAAGTCGTACATTCTCCCTGCATTCGGTTGGCTCGCGTCCGCGATTCCGGAGATATCATTTTCTGTATTCATTCAATCCTCCCTGAGTAGTACGGAGCAGATATCATCTATAAACATATATTTTCCTGAGTGTATTCTTATCATTTATCGGTCTTTACGGGGTTTTGTCTGTATTCATTATAGTCAATTATTCTCCATATACAAGGTTTTTTTCCTGATGAAGAAGAGAATGTGCGTATGATTCGGCATGGGATTAAAAATTTTGACTTACCCGTGATTTGAAGTGTAAACTTTAGAAAGGAACCCTGGGATTTTCCGGTTCTTACTAGCTTTTAATCATTTCATAGCCCGGGTACACGCGCGGGAGAGGGACGGGATCCTTTTGTGAGCAGGACCAAACGAATTCTAATCGTCGATGACGAGGAGCAGAACAGGCTCCTTTACATGAGCATTCTCGACGAGCTGGGTCATGAGTATGAGACCGCGCAGGACGGTATTGAAGCGCTCGCGAAGCTCGAGCTCGACATTGATCTCGTGCTTCTCGATGTAAAGATGCCGCACATGGACGGGTTCGAGGTGGCCAGGAGAATACGCCGCGACAGGGAATCTTTCGATGTACCGATTATCATGATAACGGCCCTGGCCAGCAGGGAGGACAGGATCAGGGCGGTCGAGGCGGGTGCCAACGATTTTATCGCAAAACCGGCGGACCTGCTGGAGATTCAGGTTCGTACCGCTTCGCTTCTCAGGATGAAAGATGCGCAGGACGAGCTGAAACGCCACAAGACCGAGCTCGAGGAGATGGTGAAGCGAAGAACGGATTCGCTGCGCAGATCGCTTGACCGGGTGACCGAGGCGCAGAGGAGGGCTTACGCCGCCCAGATCGATACCATACACAGGCTCGCCCTTGCCGCCGAGTACAAGGACAAGAAGACGGCCGCCCATATCAGACGCATCGGCTATTACTGCTCCATTCTCGGGAAGGGAATGGACCTCTCTCCGGGTGAGGTTGAGATCATCAATCTGGCCAGTCCCATGCACGATGTGGGGAAGATCGGGATCCCGGACGAGATACTGCTCAAGAAATCGAGCCTCACACCTGAGGAATTTGAGATCATCAAGAGCCACACCACGATCGGTTCTTCCATCCTGCAGGGTTCCTCGTCCGAGCTGTTACGCGCCGGGGAAGTCATCGCGCTTTCCCATCATGAGCGATGGGACGGTACGGGATATCCGAACGGAATCGCGGGGGACGGCATTCCCCTCTACGGCCGCATATGCGCGGTCGCGGACAACTTCGACGCCCTGACCACGAAACGCCCCTACAAGGAAGCTTTTTCAAACGAGCGTGCCATTGAAATCATACGTGAGGGATCCGATTCGCATTTCGATCCGAAGGTCGTGGCGGTATTCAACGAAAATCTTGATGCCATTCTGAAAACCCGCAAGCAATGCTGCAACGGCGATGAATGATTATCTCTCCGTCGGTACCGGAGGTATGTGCGGTTCACCGACCTGTTCCGTTCTGTTTGAACGGCTTATTGTAATGTGTGTACCCATTTTGCTTGGGGAGGTCGCAGTTGGAAAACTACGGGAACGGTAAGTCCACCGGTATGGATCAGACGGCGGCGGGAAAAATATACACGGGCTTTGTTTTTGAAGACGTACACATAAGTCCTGCGGACAGGGATATCCTCGTCGGACTCGCGGAGAAGGTGGCCCGGATCGCCTCGACCGGGGAGATGGCCGGGACAAGGGACCTCTGGACAAGGCTCAACGATCTCAAGCCGGTCCGCCCCGTTATATTCTGCGATCCGGAGAACGGGTGGAACGAGATCGTCACCGAGCCCCAGATGGAGTGCGCGGGAAAGCTTGCCAGGCGGTGGGAAATGGACTTGCGCAAGGAGATATTCTGGGGTGAGGAGATGGGAGACGACAAGCCGGTCGAGCCCTTTTTCGACGTTCCCTTCACCGTGTCCGAGGACGACTGGGGAGTACAGGCCGAGTTCCACCAGTCCGAAATGCTCGGTTCCTACGTATGGGACAATCCCATAAAGGATTATGACCGGGATTTGAAAAAGCTCCATGCTCCCTGTTTCGAGATAGACTGGGATACCACGAACGGGTGTCTGGCGCTTGCGCATGAGCTGTTCGACGGGATACTGACCGTTCGCCTGAAGGGCACGTGGTGGTGGACGCTCGGGCTGACCTGGCCCGCGGCAACGTTCCGCGGCCTTCAAAATCTTTTCTACGATTTTATCGACCATCCGGACGGGGTGAAGGAGCTGCTGTCGATCATATCGAAAGGCAACCTAAAAAAGCTCGATTATCTCGAGGGTGAGGGACTGCTCGCGCTCAACAATGACGGGACCTATGTGGGATCGGGCGGGTACGGATTCACGAACGAGCTCCCCCAGCGCGATTTCAACGGCAGCGTCAGGGCGCAGGACATGTGGGGATTCACGGAGAGCCAGGAAACGGTCAGTGTTTCACCCGAGATGTACGAAGAGTTTATCTTCCCCCATGAAAAACCCATCATGGATCGTTTCGGGCTCACCTGCTACGGTTGCTGTGAGCCGCTCCATTCGCGATGGCACGTGGTACGCCGTCATCACAACCTGCGCCGGGTGTCGTGCTCTCCATGGGCGGATTTGGAGAAAATGGCGTCCTTTCTGGAGGACCGCTATGTTTTTTCCATGAAGCCTTCTCCCACGGATGTCGCCGACCCCCATGTGAACTGGAAGATGATCCGGGACAAGATCAGGAAGGCCTTTGAGATTACGAGGGGCTGCAGTGTGGAGGTTATCATGAAGGACAATCACACCGTGGGTCGGAAGCCCGAGAACGTGACCCGCTGGTGCAGGATTGCGCGGGAGGAGGCGGAGCGTATCGCCCGCTGATTGCTCTATGCATACACTGGACCGGAAAAAGATAACAATAGGCGCCTCTATTTCGTGCGCCGATCTCATGAACCTGGCCCGCGAGCTCCGGCGCATCGAACGGGCCGGGATAGATTTTATCCACTATGACGTTATTGACGGGCGTTTCAACGACACCTTCATACTCGGTGTTCCGACTCTCAAGTCGCTGCGCGAACTGACCGGGCTGCCGATCGAGGTGCATCTTGCCGTATTCGAGCCCGGTCTGTACATCGATCAGTTCATCGAAGCGGGGGCCGACTACGTGGCGGTCCATTACGAGGCCGCCGAGGATATATCCCCGGTTCTGCGCCGGATAAAAGAACTCGGAGCGCGGCCCGTTCTCGCGCTCAGGGTCGAGACCGATGTCGACGAACAGCTTTGCTCTCTCCTGGGCGATGTGGACTGGGTCTTGAAGCTCTCGGTCGATCCGGGGTATGCGGGCCAGTCTTTCCGGGCGAACGCGCTCGACATGATAGAGAAGCTGAGGAAGGAAATAGACCTGCGTGGGCTCGACACCGGTCTGCTCGCTGACGGAAACATCAATCCCCAAACCGCCGGTGAGGTGGTCAGGCGCGGGGCCGACATGCTCGTCGGCGGAAGCTCAGGATTGTTCCTGCCGGATCTCGACCTGCGTACCGCGAGGGACCGTCTGCTCCGGGCCGCGGGCCGCGTTTAATCCTTTCCGAGATGGGCATAGTCGCCGAATCTTCGCGCCGCTTTAAGCATCGCGGCGTAGTTTTCGGGTTTTACATGGGGGTGTATGGAATTGGCCGATGAGATGATGTAGCCGCCCCCCGGGGCCGTCTTCTCTATGGTCGCCAGCACTATTTCGGTGACCGCGTCGGTCGAATCTTCGGAAAGCACCTTTCCGGTATCTATATTACCGATGACGCATACACGATCGCCGTATTTCTTCTTGAACGCCGCAATATCCATCCCGGCTTCGGGATCGAGGGGATGGAGCGCGTCCACGCCGCTGTCCACGAGCATATCCGCTATCCGATGAATATTGCCGTCCGTATGCTTTACGGTGAACGCACCCATTTCCTTCGCGGTTCGAACGACTTCGCTCAAGCCGGGCAGAAAAAACTCCTCGAAATGCTTCGGCGACATCATCGGCCCCAGATTGCCGGCGTAATCATCACCGAATACAAAGAGCTCCGCTCCGAGCCGGTGTGCCTTTTGTATGAGGACCTTCGTGTGCTCGACGCTGATTCGAACGAGCTCGTGTACGATTTCCGGCCTCTCGACCATATCCATGAAGAGAACGTCCATGCCCCGCAGGTAGGAGGGGTACGAGAATGCGTCGTGTACGTGCATTCCCACGAGCTTTTCACCCTTGAAGTTTTCAAGGAGCTTGATGAGCCCGTTGAACCGATACGGGTCACGGGGATCGGGCGGGTTGAATGATTGAATGTCGGTTTCCGTTTTAAGGGGAGCTTCCATGGGAAACGGAACGGTCTGGTCCGAAAACTTTCGGATAACGCCCCATTCGTCCCTGAATACTCTATTTTCCCTGTCCAGCTCTTCCATTCGATAATTGGATGACGGCGTGCCTGTCAGCACTATATCGAGGTCGTATTCATCCGCAAATTGAACATATCCACCGCCGCCCGGGCACAGGGCTTCTATGATCGCGTCATCAACGAGAAGCTCGAATATGGGTACCCTGTCCGGGATTTCCCTTCTGAGCGAGGCTTCAGCGCGTTCTCTTCCCGTCATAAGCGGACCTCCGTTTGAGTGATCGCTCCCAGCTTCGAGTTTTCATTATATAACCTTGAGCTTTTATAAAACATGATAATTGTTTGTATTTTTTTTATCAATTAACGAAGCTCACCGAATCTCCGGCTTCTCCATCACCTTCTTCAGCTCCTCCATGCACGCGTCGAAGTCGGGCTGGTTGGCCAGGTCCTTTACCACCTGTACGTACCTGATAATATTCCTGCCGTCGAGGATGATGACTCCGCGTGCCAAAAGACCGAGCTCCCGGATGAGCACCCCGTACCCGGTGCCGAAGGAAGCATCGAAAAAATCCGAATAGAGTTCGATGTTGGAGATGTCGAACGTCCCGGTAAAGCGCTTCAGGGCATAGGGAAGATCCCTGCTGATACCGATAACCGCGACCTCGCGGCCGAGGTCCTCGCGAGCGAGGTCCGCGGCCCGCCTGTTGAACTCCCGCACCTGGATATCGCACACGGGTGTGTCGATGGAGAAGAAGAAGGTAATGAGCTTGATCCGGTTCCCGAAGGAGGAGAGGGCGGTTTCGCTTAAATCCGTTGAGATTATCCTGAAATCAGGGGCGGGCCCGCCGACTCGCGGACACGGGCCGGTCAGCATGTACGAATTGTTTTCGACCGTCACTGTTTTGATCACTGGAAGTCCCCGGGTACCGGCTTTAAAAGAAACATTAAAGCGGGACAGGTGCAGGGTCAAGAGGGGTGTCAGAAGCCCCCGCCTGTAGCGAACGAGAGGTAGATGCCGCTCTGTCCACCCTCGGAGAGCGTGTGAGCGTAGCCGGTGATGAAGGTGGCGGGCAGTTCGTATCCAATTACGAAGTCGAACAGGAGCTCGGCACCGAGGGACGAGCGTATGAACCGTGCGGGGTCCCGCCGGAACGAATCGGCTTCGGTAAGGACGAACGGGTACGCGCTCGAAGTTGCGGCGATAAGGCCGTTGTCCATATAGGCCTTTATATTTATTGTTTTGAAGAAGAGCGGAAGTCCGTATATGCCGCTGTTGACGGGCAGGAGGGGTGCACCGATGCTCATCCGCAGGTTTGACACGAAGTTGCCCGGGACCGCGTCGTAATACCCCCTGGTGAGTACGCCCTCGAGAGGAGCGTATACGTACCGTGAAGTCGCGCCTGAATAGACCGTTCCACCTTCTCCGGCCGTCCATTTATTCCTGAGAAATATATTCAAAAGCAAAAAGCGCGCGGGCCTGAAGTAAGCGGTGAGTGTATCGTGAAAAACGAGGTAGTCCTCTTCAAGAATATTATAGAACACACCCTGGGATAAAAAGAAACCCTTCTGGGGACCGATCCAGCCAGGTGGCCGCCGGACCGTGGAAAAGAAGAAATACCCGTTGACGCCCCCGCATTTTTCCTCGGCGATGATACCGAGGTCCGCGGTCGCAACGTATTTTCTGTTGAGTACGGGAATGGTGATCCCGGGATATATCGCACCGGCCGGGGCCGAGGACGTTTCTTCCTGCTCCGCGTAGAGAGAGCAGAACCAGGAGACGGGGTGGGAGTTGTGAGCGTACTGCAGCTCGGTTTTCGGAGTCCGGTCGAACAGATCGTAAACGAGGGCAAGACTGTATTCATGTCTCCTCAGAAGGTCGTAACCCTGCGTATAAAAACCGACCCCGAGTCCTATGGGCCCGCCCGCCCAGACGGGAGACCAGTATCCGGGAAGGAGCCATTCGGACGGTCTGTATCTTTCGGACTGAAACGGTTCTCCCTTCCTGTGTGACGAACCGTCGAGCTTCCGGCCAATGTACCGGCGTTCTTCAAAACCGGTATCCATTTTCTGCATTTCATCGGCGTCGAGGGCGGAAACCACATAGCCGCTTGACGTATACTCCTTTACCGCCAGCCTTCCCCCGGGTCCTGCCAGAGGCGCGAATACACCCGTTCCCACATCCGTAATTCTTTTTATGTCGCCGTTCGGGAGATGGAGCGTGTAAAGGTTGTACGTCCCGCTTCCGTCTCCTGAGAAGAGCAGGGTTTCTCCGTCCAGCCAGAACGGTGAGAATGCGTTCATGTCAGGCGGGGTCACGCGTGTCACGTCCAGTCTTCCATCCCGCAATGCACCCACCGGCGCGGTGCACAACGTACGATACCCCGAATCGTCCCTGCAGGAAAAGGCGGCCGTTTTTCCGTCCGGGGACACGGCGGGTTCGTCCACGAGAAGGTCGGGAATGGATCCCGATCCCCCTGTTTCATCGCGTCCGGGATTGAAAAGCCGTACCGTCGTGGTTTTCGATCCGGGTGATGCGGATAAGCAGGCAATTATGGAGCCGTCATCACCGGCAAGGTCGAAGGCCTGTATGCGCCCGGACCGGGTGAGCCGGCGTTCCCTGCCGTTTCGCAGGTTGAGCACATAGATGTTGTTTCGTATGATGACGTTTTTATGCACATCCTCGTCGATGTAGTAGAGGAGCTCTCCCCGCTTGTCGATGCGGAGGTTCCGTCCGTAAACACCGCTTTTTATTTTCTTCGTCTTCCCGGTGTCGAAGTTGTAACTGTAGATACCGCCGATGGTGTCGAGGAAACTGACGGAATAGATAATACGTTCGCCGGAACGGTCGAAACAGAAGGATTGAACGGTTCCGGGCTCGGTAAGCGGAGAAAAGGGGGAGTCTCGCTCCGTTCCTTTCCATTTTAATTGCTCGTGGTGCTCCCATTCCGCCCATACGGTTCTCATCGGTTTTCCGTATACCCTGCCGAAGGGTATGGACCAGAGATAACAGGTATACCTGCCGCTCAGCTCGTTGAATTGATGGAGCTTTTCCTCTCCGTACCTTACGGCGAGGAAATCGACGAAGGAAACTCCGAAATAGTACGGTGTTTTTAAACCGGGCCACAGCGGGATGTCGCTCGACGCGCGGTCGAGCGGGGGAAGATCGCCGGAGAGCGCCGCTGAACGAAGATACATATCGACGAAGCCCGAGTTCGCCCTGCCGAAACCGGAATCGAACTTCGTTTCCGCGTACACGGCAAGCCCCTCGCGGTAGAATCGGGGCGTGGCGGCGTTGGGGTAGAAGAGGTTGCCGAAGACCTTCCTGCAGAGCGCGGGCATTCCGCCCGTTTGGTTTATATGAAAATAGTGAGTCAGCTCGTGGACAAGAAGGTGCCGGTACCAGTCCTTGTATGCGTCAATGCCCATCTGGGCGGCATAGGGATGAACGGCGAAAATCCTGACATAGAGCCCCCTGTTTCCGCTCGACACGCAGCCATTTGCCAGATCGCTGTCGTCGGTTATAAGGAGATCGATGGGCTTCCCGGGCCTGTATCCGGTCCATAACACGAGCTCCTCGTATACCGCCTCGGCTTCCGCCATGATAATCGAGGCTTCCTCTTCCAGGTGAGCGGGGAAGACGTATCTGAAGCGGTCGCTCTCCGCGACCCTCCACCGGGCTCCGTGGTCGGCCATAACGCCGGTTCTCAGGAGCATGTTCTCGGCCCGTGTGGTTCCGGACACGGTCAGAAGCAGTATGCAGGCGAGGAGAAGTTTTTTTCTTATCGGATTCATGTGCTTTTCTTTAATAGTACCGCACATAAACTGAGCAGTCCATGACCGTTGTATCAATTAACGCCGGTATTGTGGATATCAAAAACCCGCGTTACCGCTCTGCACCCCCAAATCGGCGGCAATGAGCTTCCATACCGGTCTCATCCCGCCCGAGAAAAAGTGATCGTTTGCCTCGGGCAGCTGTATTACCCGGGCGCCGTACCGTCCGGCATGTTCCACGGTTTCGGCAATGGGAAACCAGTCGTCTTTTGAAGGAAGAAAAATCGTACAATCCGAGGCGCAGCTCTCCAGTTCCTCATAGACCCTGACGCCCGGTATGAAGTTGTTCCTTAGAAATTGACCGATTTTCCGCGTCTCGGACAGCCGATCGAGCCTCTCACTGAGACTGTTTTCCCTCCAGTACGGCTCATCCATCCAGTCGCGGGTTGCCAGGATCGTGTTAAGCTCGTCACCGTGTTTCGTCCACGGCCTCAAAAAACCTATAAACTGGTCAATGGTCCCCTTGCCGTACATGTAAAGCAGAGAGACGCTGGAATCGAGCACCGGTGAGAGGAGGAAGAACCGTTTAATACCCGAAAAAAGGGTTTCGTACCTGAGAAGGCCGCAGCAGCCGACACTGTGTCCGACTGCAATGATCGGCAGGCCGGCACTGTTATAAAGATCAAGTACCCGTTTCAAATCATGGATACTCTGTTCAAGCATTATCCCGCCTTGCGAGTTTCCATGTCCCCGCGGGTTATAAAGCACGATTGAGTAACCGGCTTCAAGGACAGCGCGGTAGGAGAAACGGTACAGGCGTGCGTTGCCGCCCCCGCAGGGCCATAAAACGATGAGCGCTTTCGGAACCTCGGCTTGATGGGTCGTGATCTCAAGCCGTACCCCGTCATGGGCTGTAACATACTGCGTTTTTCCGGCCAACTGCCCGCACCTCTCTTCGCCCTCTCCAGACGGCTCAGCTTCTCTGTTTAAAATATTACCGTGCTCGGCATTCCTACACTTCATACCTTTGAAAAAGGATGACGGCATTGTGCCCGCCCATCCCGAAGTTGTTGTTCATGGCGACCCCAACATCCCGCTCCCGCTTTTGCGCCGTAATGTTGAACCCGGAGCTCATGGCAGCGTCGAGGTTTTGCGTATTGATCGTCGGCGGCACGACACCATGCTCAATCGAAAGTACGGATACTATGGCTTCAACCGCTCCGGCGGCGCCCAGCAGGTGACCGAACATCGACTTTGGAGCAAAGATGTTTTTATGTTTCAGGGCGGTGCCGAATAACCGATCAAGAGCCTTGAACTCGCTTAAATCCCCCAGCGGCGTGGATGTTGCATGCGTATTGATGGTGTCCACGTCCTCCGGCGGACGGCGTGCATCCTTCAGCGCTTCCTTCATGGCACGGTATGCCCCCGCCCCCTCCGGGTGCGGGGCCGTCGGATGGCATGCGTCCGCGCTCATACCGGCGCCGATCATTTCGGCGTAGATATGCGCCTCACGCGCTTTGGCATGATCTAACTCCTCCAAAATCAGGGCCCCGGCTCCTTCACCGATCACAAAACCGTCCCGGTCCCTGTCAAATGGTCTGGATGCGGTTTCAGGCGTATCATTTTGCCGGGAAAGCGCACGCATGGCACTGAACGCGCCGACGCCGAGCTCGGTGATCGCCGCCTCCGAGCCGCCGCTGATAACGACAGCCGCCTTGCCCAGACGGATATAGTTGAATGCATCGATCAATGCGTGTGCCGAGGCCGCGCATGCGGACGACGTTGCAAAATTAAGCCCCCGCGCCTCATACCGCATTGCTATGAAGCCTGCGGCAATATCGGCGAGCATTTTGGGGCCCAGGTAGGGGCTGAAGCGCGGTTTTCCGGTGCGGGCAAGCCTGCCGGCCTCCTGCTGGACCGTGATTATGCCGCCCACGCCCGATGCCCAGATCACACCGACTCTGTCCAGGTCAATGTCTTTGCGCTCAAAGCGCAGACCGGAGTCGCGTACGGCCTCGTCGGCGGCCACCAGCGCGTACTGAGTGAAAGGATCCATCCGGGAAAGCTCTTTTCTGTCAAAATGATTCAACGGATCGAAGCGTTTGAGCTCGCAGGCGAACCTGGTTTTAAAATGGGTGGTGTCGAATTTAGTGATCGGCCCGGCGCCGCTTGTGCCCTTGACGAGACTCTGCCAGAAATCGGTGACGCATTCTCCGATGGGGGTGAGCGCCCCCAGGCCCGTGACAACAACTCTTTTCAACCGTACAGGATCATTCCGGTTTCGCATGGTTTCATGTCCCGTCTACACAGCCTTGTCAAGCCTGCTCACGCAGCGCGGACCGCAGCACCTTTCCGGACGGGCTCTTGGGCAGTTCGTCGGAAAACCCCACAATCTGCGGGCACTTGTACGCAGGCAGATGCGCCTTGCAATGGGCTTTCAGCTCGCCTTCCGAAACCGAAACGTCCTGCTTGAGCACGACAAAGGCCTTGACCCGTTCGCCCAGGGTTTTGTGCCGCACTCCTATCACCGCGGTTTCCGCCACTGCGTCGTGAAGCAGAAGCACACGCTCGACCTCAGCCGGAAACACGGCGTAACCGCTTACCTTGATCATGTCTTTGAGCCGGTCGACGATAAAGAGATAGCCGTCTTCATCCATTCGGCCTGCGTCGCCCGTGTGGAACCATCCGTTTCGGAAAGTCTCGGCTGTTTCTTCGGGCCGATTGTGGTAGCCGGCGCAGAACTGCGGCCCGCGCGCGATGATCTCGCCCGGTTCACCCGCGGGTACGTCACGCTCCTGTTCATCGACGAGACGCGTCGTCGTACCCCACACGGGCAGGCCGACTGATCCGGGCGGTACCTCCATGTCGGCGGTTACAAAGGTAATTGCCGCGGCTTCGGTCATACCGTACCCGGTGATCACATCCGCCTGGAAACGCTCTTTGAACTGCGACGCCATCCGGGGATGCATCGGCGATCCGCCGAACATCACCACCCGAAGCGAGCTGAGGTCATGCCGGTCTACATGCGGTGCATTGAGCAGAAAATGACCCAATGTCGGCACACCGGCAAAGAAGGTGACTTTGTCCCGCTGGATGGTTTGCAGAAAGGCCTGCGGTTCGAACTTCGACATCAAGCTCAGCGCCGCCTGGGCGAAACAGGCAACGTTGATCAATGCCTGCCCGAACATGTGCGATGCGGGTGCGACCATCAGCAGTACGTCCTCCCGCCTCAGGCGCCACAGGTCCCGGGTCAATTGGCTGGAGAGGTAGTAGAAATTGAAATGGGTGAGAACAACGCCTTTCGGCCGGCCCGTGGTTCCCGAGGTGTAGACTATGACGGCAGGTTCCTCGGGCTGCGTGGGCGCGGTTTGAAAATCTTCCCGGGCACCGGACAGCAACTCCTCGAGCCGCTTGCCGGGCGGCGGGCATTCCCGGCTTCCGGGAAGGTTGGCAACGATGAGCTTCCGGCACGTTCCGGCATCTTGAAAACCCTGTACCGCCGACCGTACGAAGGGCTCGTAGGCAACCAGAACCGCGGCTTCGGAATCCGCCAAAAGATAGGCGATTTCCGGTCCCGGAGCCAGCGGATTCAGCGGTACGCACACGGCGCCCAGCTTTAATACGCCGTAGTAGCATATGACAAACGAAGGTACGTTCGGAAAGAGGAGCGCCACCTTTTCCCCCGGGTTGACACCGAGACCGGCAAGGACGTTGGCGAATCTCCGCGCCTCTGCATCAACTTCGGCATAGGTGTAGCGCTGATCAGGTATAAGCAGAAAAGGTCTATCCGGTGACTGCCGCGCCGCCTGTTCCAGTATCATTGCTGTGTTCAAGGACATCGTTTTCTCCCTTGTAAAATTCAAAGCTGAGTCTCATATAAGCAGGGTCTTCACTGTACACGAAAAACGAAATTGCATCAAGACAGAGAATTAAGGCTGCAGGGAACGCGCCTCGTAAAAAAATTATGGGCCCGCCGGAAAAGCGAGGGGCGGGGGCACTGCGTCGGTTTATTTATAAAAATGCTTGACACCTGTTCGGGATGAGGAGTAGTATAAATACTACTAATGCGAACACTACCACAGGGAAATTAATAAAACCGGATGTACCAAAACCTGTGAAGATTTTGTACATCCGTAACGTATCATAAGGGGAGGTTGCTCCATGAGTATTAAAAGGACTGTCGCAAAAACCGCACTGGGACTGCTGAAAATCAACTTTATCCTCGAGTATTTTCTCAGGTGGGGCGAAAAACAGGTTCTCAAGGCACTCGTCGTCAAGAACGAGCGCAACAGGCCTATCGGCGCCCAGGAAGAGAAGTACATGGTCGTCAAGAACCTGATGCACGCCTTCGAGGACAAGCTGAAGGCCGGTTACCTCGCGCCTTCGGTCAGGGACTGGGTTTTCAACACCCTCATCGGCGATGTTATCGTCAATTACGGCGAACGTTACCCAGAAGTGCGGAGAAGGAGACAGGAGGAGGGGGGAATACCCACCTTTCTCACGCTCAGCCCGACACAGAAATGCAACCTCGCATGCGTGGGCTGCTACGCGGCCAGCTCGAACAAGACGCCCGTGACCATGGACTGGGACGTGGTGGATAAAATCCTCCAGCAGAAGCGCGATATCTGGGGCTCGCACTTCACCGTTATCTCCGGGGGAGAACCCATGCTCTACGAGAGCCAGGGCAAGAACATCCTGGACCTTTTTGAAAAGTACAACGACACCTTCTTCCTCATGTACACGAACGGAACGCTTATCGATAAAAACGTTGCCAAGCGCATGGCCGAGCTCGGAAATGTGGCACCCGCCATATCCGTCGAGGGATTTGAAGAGGCGACCGATGCGCGGCGAGGCAAGGGCGTTTACAAGAAGATCCTCCAGGCAATGGAAAACCTCCGGAACGAGGGAGTGCTTTACGGGATATCATTCACCGCGACGAGGAAGAACGTGGACAATATCCTCGACGACGCGTTTATCGACGAGATGTTCGGCCCGCAGGGAGCCGCGTTCGCCTGGATGTTCCAGTACATGCCCATCGGCCGGGGTCCCGACTTCGATCTCATGATTACCCCGGAACAGAGGAGGCAGCTCTGGTTTCAGGAGCGGCACCTCATCAAGGACAAGGGAATATTCTTCATCGATTTCTGGAACGGCGGGCCCATATCGGACGGATGCATCAGCTCAGGAAGAAAGGGCGGCTACCTCTACATCGACTGGCACGGAAACGTGATGCCCTGTGTGTTCGTTCCCTATTCGGTAGGGAACATCAAGACCGACTTCTTCGACAAGGGAAAGACCGTCGACGACATCCTGACAACACCGCTCTTCGAAAACCTGCGAAAATGGCAGTCGGAGTACAGCTATCAGAAGCCGGCGCCCCTTGCCGGTAACGAAATATGTCCGTGTCCCATTCGGGACCACCACGACGAGTTCATCGAAATCGTCCGCAAGAGTAACGCGACTCCGGTTGGAAAGACGACCGAGATTGCGTTCAAGGACGAGCAGTTCATCAACGACCTCACGGAGATCGGGAAAAAGGCGCACGAGGCCACCAAAGACCTCTGGGAGAAGGAGTATCAGAAGCTCTAAGTACCGGAAAATAACGCAGGGAAGATTTCAGCAGGAGAAAACGGCACAGGCTGCGGTATGAAGCGGCCTGTGCCGTTTTTTTATCCCGCCTTGTTGGAGCTGGCCGTTCTTATGGGAGCGGGCCGTTCCTGTTGGGGCGGGTATGAGATAATCAAATGCTCTTGTTGAAGTAGTCCTCGAACTCCCGTTCCATTTCCATGACCTTGACCATGTAAGAGCCCGCTCCCTTTGTATAGAGGCCGTTGTAATGAATGACTGCCTCTCCCCAGGAGCTGTATCTCTTTTTCAGGTCTACGAGGAATTCGCAGCCGAGCTTCAGGTTCATGTCCAGATCGTAGAGCTCCTCCCTCGAATAGTCCGCAAAGGTTTTACTGTTAAGGGACATGAGGCCGTAGTCCAGCGTGCCGTTTCTGTTCCTGTTGAGGGCATCGGGGTTGAAAGAGCTTTCAACGTATACGATGCTGAAGAGGAGACTGACGGGTATGTCGTACCGCAGGGCATAACGCGTAATGCTCGCGGCCAGATCAGGGTCACCCGTTATGTCGGCATAGAGGTACATGACCTCATCGGACCGGCCTTCGTACAGTCTTTCCTTGATGAGGCCGTTAATTTCTTCTCTCCGAAGATACTCGAGGTGCATGGGCTCTACGTTCTCGGGAACCTGCACGGCACCTTCCGTTCTGTTCAGGCTGAACAGAATATTCATGGCGAGCATACTGATGATCAGGGAGAGCGTAACCGTCAGTGTGATCCTTCCGCTTTTTTTCATGACTTAGAAGCTCCTTGTTATAAGCGCGCATACCCACCTCAAGGCGATGACTAATGATCCTCTGTTGTGCTGGTTTTTGTGTCCGTGATGTGTCTTATCTATTCCCGCGTCGAGGAAGGGGATGATGATTCTGAGGGTGCTTTGCTATATGCGTCCTTTGCTTTTTATATGATCAACCGGAAATATACCGCTTTTCCGCTCTATCGGATATTAAAAAAACGGTATTAGAGCTTCAATTCCCGGCAGGTTCCGACTGCTCAGAAAGTGACGATACGGTTCTCGCGGGCCGAAAGCTCCGCCTTTCTGATGCCATCAGAAAGTGACGATACGGTTCTCACGGGCCGAGAGCTCGGCTTTTCTGATGCCATCGACCACGGCCTTCGACTCGCCGGGGGTTATGACGTCCGGTTTCTTCCCGCCCAGGATGCATTTAAGGAAATAATCAACCTCGTCCTTCAGGTAGCCCCTTCGCTGGCCGTGCACGGTGGGCCAGTAGGTCGACTGCGGATAGCTCAGCCCCTCTTTCTTGAGAACGGCGCAGTGAGATCCGGAATTGTCGATGTAGATCGCACCCTCGGTCCCGACCACCTCCATCCTCGCGTCTATGGCAAAGGGAACGTTGTCCGGGAGGCACCATATCGTCTCGATAACGGCTATGGCGCCGCTGTCCAGCCTGTAGAGGGCCCAGCCGATATCGTCATGGGGCAGTTGCGGCCTTGTGTTCGTGGTCTGCGCGTAAACGCTGACGGGCTTCGCGCCCGTGTACCAGAGCATGAGGTCGAGATCGTGCACCCCGTCCCCGAAGAGCGCGCTCAGCTTCTGAAGATGGGTCTCCGTGATCCAACCCGCAAGGTTTCTGCGTGAGTAGATGGATAATATTTTACCGAGCCCGCCTCCCTCGATCTCCTCCTTTGCAAGGGCATAAACCGGGTCGAACCTGCATATGTGCCCGACCATGAAGAAGCGGTCCGTTTCCTGCACCGCTTTGATGATCGTGTCGCACTCTTCCGCGCTGTCCGCCATGGGTTTTTCCAGGAAGACGTGTTTTCCCGCCTTTAAAGCGTCCACGGTCGGTTTAACGTGGTCCTTGACGTGGGTAACGACCGTTACCATGTCGATTTCCCTGTCGTCGAGAAGGTCGTGGTAATCGGTGTAGGTTTTCGGAACATCGTATTTTTCCGCGATCTCCTCAACCCTCCATTTGCGCCTTGTGCATACCGCGGCCACCTCGGCGGCGGGAAGCTGCCCCAGCGTATCAACGTGATGCTCGCCGAACCAGCCGAGCCCGATGACGCCGCACTTTATTCTCTTCATTGGTTTCTCCTTTTTTCTTTAAATGAGCCTGACCTATCATGTCATTGTATAGGGGTACGCACAAATGTCAACAAACCCCTATAGGGATAGAGAAATACATGTTGACAATTGCGCTCCAGTCGCTAGAATGGAATGATATCCATAAAAAAAGGAGGTCACAATGGAGGATGAGAGATTCCTGGATAAAAAAATAACCAGGAGGGATTTTATCAAGAAGTCCGCCAGAACGAGTATCGGAATCGGACTCGGAGTATCCGCTTTGGGTTCTGTACTCATCGGCGCCGGAGAGAAGCAGGAGGTCGGCGCGCCCGAGAAGATGGACAAGATCACCTTCATTACCCCGAGGGGGACGCTCGAGGTGATGGACGACTACAATCTGTGGGTCGCCATCGAAATGGGCTACTTCGAGGAGCTCGGTCTGGATGTGACCATGGAACCCGGTCCCCTGGATGCGTTTGCATGCACCAAATTCGTGGACCAGGGTCAGGCTGACGTGGGGTACCCCTCTCCCGGCATACACACGGCGAGCATAGATACCGGAATGAACGTCATACTCGCCTATGAGATGATGATAGGTTCGGTGTGGCACATTGCAGTGAAGGCGGACAGCCCCATGAAGAGCCCGAAGGAATTGGCCGGAAAGACCATATCGCTCGGTGACGTCGGCTGGCAGGTGATCGTGGATCCTCTGCTCGTGGAGCTCGGCATCGATCCCTCGTCCGTCAATTACGTATCGGGCGGGCAACAGTGGGGCCAGATGGTGGCGCAGGGCAAGGCCGATGCCGCGCTTGCCTGGCTCGCGCTCGACGTGCAGTGGAACGCGGTGGGGCTCGACCTCAAGTACTTCAAGGGCTCGGACTTCTCGATCATGCCCTCCAACGGCTACTGCGTGCGCAAGGACGATTTGAAGGACCCGGCCATGAAGGACGCGCTGACGCGGTTCATGAAGGCTTCCTGCATGGGCATGCACTTCGGCGTTAAGAATCCGCAGGCTGCCGCGCAGATCGTGTACGACCGGTTCTCCGCGGTCCGCGAGCAGATGACGCCCGATATCGCACTCGAGTCCATGCGTCAGCTCGCCTATGCGTATGTGGAGGGCGAAAGACGCGGGCTCGGATACGGCGCTTTCGTGCCCGAGGGATGGCGGAAATACCTCGACATCATCTACGAGCTCGGCCAGACGAAGCGCCACCTCACGGTGGAGGAAACGATTACGAATGAGCTCATCGCGGAGGCGAACAACTTCGACCGCAAGCGGGTCGAGGCCGATGCCGAAGCCTTCAAGCTGAACAGCACGTGGAAAGAGGTAAAGGCCCAGGGCCCCTTTATCTGAGAAGAAGATTTCGCGCATAAATAATGGCTCCACCGTCGAAGCGATGGGGCCATTATATATTATTCACCCCACGGACTGATACCTGTATCCCGGTTTCAGCGTGTGGTCCCGGTTCCGGGGAAAGACCGTCCTATATTTAAGGCTGAGGAGTTTTTATGGAAGACGTCATCGTAGTAAATGAAGTTTCAAAGGTATACGCGAGTGAGCGGGGGCCGGTACACGCCATCGATAAATTTTCCCTCACGGTAACGGAGGGGGATTTCGTCGCCATAGTCGGGCCGTCCGGGTGCGGTAAGACGACGCTTCTCTGGGGACTGACCGGACTCCATCCGTTCAACGGCGGCACGGCGTCCATACTGGGGAAACCGGTCGACAAGCCGAGGAGGGACGTGGGCATCATATTCCAGCAGGCGAACCTTCTTCCATGGCGCAACCTGTTGGCCAACATCCGTTTGCCTCTGGAGGTCATGAAGGAGAACGTAGACGAGTATACGGACCGCATTTCCGACCTTATAGAGAGCGTGGAGCTGACGGGTTTCGAGAACCACTACCCGCGCGAGCTGTCGGGCGGTATGCAGCAGAGAGCGTCAATCGTCAGGGCGCTCTCCTATGATCCCAAGGTCCTGCTCATGGACGAACCCTTCGGCGCGCTCGACGCCTATACGAGGGACGAGATGGACACACTCCTTCTCGGCATATGGAAGAAAACGAAAAAAACCATCACCTTCGTGACGCACAGGATAGAGGAGGCCGTCTACCTGGCGAACCGCGTCTATGTGATGACACCGCGTCCCGGGAGCAATTCCGAGGTATTCGATATAGACCTTCCGAGGCCGAGACCCGAGGGAATAACCATGGAAAAGCGGTATTTCGACATAGTCGCCGAGATAAAACGCTGTATTGTGCGTGACGTGGAAAAACAGAAGGAAGCAGGGGTTTATCAGAGTCAGGCGTACAGTACCGTAACGTGAGCCTATTATACAAGAATTGGAGGGAGAGCGATCAATGGACGTTTATGAGAAACAGCTTGAGGATGAAATTCCCGATTTCGAGGAGAAGGCTCCTGAGATGCACGGGGAATTCGATATTTCATCGACTGTTTCAACGGTAAAAATACACGGCTGGAAGCAGGTGGCGGGTATACTCTCCGTGGCGATCGTCATACTTGGAGGATGGGAGCTGCTCATCAGGCTGTTCCAGGTTCCCGAGTTTGTTTTTCCGACCCCGAGCGCGATTTTCACCGCGCTCTTCACCTCCTTTCCCAACAACTACCCCCACTTTCTCATTACCCTGAGCGAGCTCGTTTCGGGCTACGTGGTCGGTGCATCCATCGGCCTCGTACTCGCCGCGGTGCTCACACAGCTGCCGTATCTCGAGAAGATCATTACGCCGTATATACTTCTTCTTATAACGACACCCACGCTTGCGCTCGTTCCGCTCCTCATGCTCAAGCTCGGTTTCAACATATGGCCGCGCATCATCGCGGTTTCTCTCGCCTCCGGACCGATGGTCATGATCAACTCGGTCACGGGTTTCAGGAGAACGGACCTGGCCAAGATCGCGCTCGCCAAGTCGTATGGCGCGACCACCTTCCAGATATTCAAGATGATCCGGTTTCCGCTCGCCCTGCCCATGATCATCGTCGGGCTCCTCGTGGGCGGAATATTCGGCCTTATCACGGCCGTGGGAGCGGATATGGTGGGCGGCAAGATGGGCCTCGGCAACAAGCTCGCCTACTACTCGTCACTCGCGCGCATGGCGCATTTCTTCGCCATTATCATACTCGTGGCCGTTATCGGTATATCGATATGGATCATCTTCTCCAGGGTAGGAAAGAAGTGGGCGAGCTGGACCGAGTAAAGCGAGTAAAAAGAATGAATGGAAGGCCGAGAGCTTAGCGGGGGGCGGTCGTCTGGCGGCGGGCGCGGGCCCGTCAAGGTCCTCTTGTACCGCCATCGGGAAGGGCACGCCGGTTTGTTCCGGCGCTGCGTTAGGTGTTAATAAAAGAGCACTTTCATAAAGGAGGCATATGAATGAAAAAATACAGAGTAGGCATAGTGGGCCTGGGATGGGTCGCCGGTTCGCATATCATGAATTTCAACGAGATGGAGAATTTCGACGTGACCGCGGTTATGACCGGGAGAGAATTGACACCCGATACTGTCAAGGCACAGCACGGTATAGACGCAAAGATCTATAACGATTACGATAAGTTTTTAAAAGACGGAGACATCGACATCGTGGATATATGCACTCCCCACCCGCTGCATCCCGAGCAGACCATAAAAGCCGCACAGGCCGGAAAGGACCTTATCATAGAGAAGCCGCTCGGCATCGATTTCGAGGACACGGTGCGGATGCTCGACGCCGTGGAGAAGAACAAGGTTAAAACATGCGTTTGTTTCGAGGTTCGGTTCATGGGTGTGACAAAGGCCATGGAGTCCATTATCAACGAGGGGCTCATAGGCGATATCTATTACACCGAGTGCGACTATTTTCACGGAATCGGTCCGTGGTACGGACAGTTTGTATGGAACGTAAAGAAAGACATGGGGGGAAGCTCGCTGCTCACCGCGGGATGCCACGCGCTGGACGTGCTGCTCCATCTCGTGAAGGACGAGGTGGAGGAGGTATATTCGTACTCGACGAAAAATCCCCACGAGGTGTATGCGCCCTACGAATACGACCCCATGAGCGTGACCCTTCTGAAGTTCAGGAACGGGAAGACGCTCGGCAAGGTAGCATCCGTCTGCGACTGCATGCAGCCCTATGTGTTCAACATGAACATGGTGGGCTCGTACGGCTCGATCAAGAACGACCTCTTTTTCAGCAAGAAGATCGAGGGCCTGCGGGACTGGACGAAGATGGACGTGCAGCTCATCGACAGCGGCGATGTGGCCCATCATCCGTACAAGCTCGTATTCACCCATTTCGCCGACTGCCTTGACAGCGGGAAGACCCCGCAGAACGATATCTTCTCCGCCTTTGAGACGCACCGTGTCATGTTCGCGGCGGACAGGTCCGCGGCAACGGGGAAACCCGTGAGCCTGGACGAGTTCAAACGGTAACCGCGGGATTCTTTTTCCGGGTTCTTTACCGGGGAGGATCAGCGGTATCGCCGATTTCGCTGATGGTGTTCTCGTCAATCCGGATGCACGGCATATTCGTCGTCGTTCGGTCGCTGAACGGCGGTAAGGCATAATCCCGGATGAGAAAGTACTCCCATAGATAGTCTCCGGGACAAAGGATGGTTTCCAGTACCCGGAAGTGGTGCAGGTTCTCGTTTTCCCTGACAAGGACGCGGGTACCGTCGTTTCTCGTCAGCTCGAACGGATCGCGGGCCCGGAAGGAATCGATTTGAAAATAGAGGCCTGCATGAGAGTCCGTTTTCCTCAAAGAAAACTCGGCCTCCGGGTCTCCGGCGGTCCTTACGATTTCAAGTGTACCGCCGCGCTCCAGAATGATGGCTCCTTCGAGCGAAACGGCGGCCCTGTATCCACTTTTCCAGTAGTAGCGCCTGAGGCTCGCTATGCGCGCATCGTTCAGCAGGGGAACGGGGCGGTCCGCCGTCATCTTAAACCCGCCGTCGACCGGATAGAGCATGGGAATAACGTTGTCGGCAATCTGTAGTATTTTTTCCTCGTCATACCCTCGCCGCAGGTTCTCGCCCGGATTGTCGATGAGGGAGGCGAACACCAGCAGTTTTTTTTCTCCCAGACTGTGCCTGAGGTACCGAAGAACGCTGAGGTAGGACCCGGCGTTGTCGCCCGAGGGAAGGTTTATCCACTCGAGGTCCACGACGATACCGTCGTACGCGAGTTCGAGCTCCCGGACCGTGCGCAGGTTTTCATCTATGATCCGTTCATGGTCCTCGTATATGCGGTGGAAATCCTCACTCCCGAATGAATCGAGAAACCAGAGATAAACGTTCTTTCCCGATGCTTTCATCGAACTGCAGAAGATCTGCAGGTTTTTTCTGCTCGTGCGGTAGAAAAACGGGCCTCCCCTTCTGAAAACGTAACCTCTGCCGAGGTGGAGAACGGCCCCGTCGTAGCGGAGTCCGATATCACGGGCGAATGCTTCGATTTCCTCCGGATCCGAGTCCCTGAACAGCGTCAGCAACTCCCTGTCGCGGGCGATGATGACGGATTCGGCGGATACGGCAGGGGGAATGAGGACGCCGACTGATACGATAAAGAGCATGAATACTCCGTGTCTCAGCGTGAAACGCGTGTGCATACCGTGAAGTCCTCCCGTACCGGGCCGTGTCCGGCGGGTCGCGGCCGCTTCCAGCGGTCTGCGGAACCGTTATCCCCTTCTCGACCGGGCGATATAACCGACGATCGCGAGCAGAAGTATGATCTTTATAAAGGGGTATTCCAGGACCTGCAGGGCCGTTATCGATCCGAAGAGCACCGGATTGGATTCGGAAAAGTAGTAGGTATAGAGCGCTATGGGAAAAAAGATGAGGGCTAGGATGATCATCCAGAGATTTCCTGCCCCGGTACGCTTCCTTATTATGAGCATTACCCCGAGCGCAAAGAGGATAAAGGAGAGCAGGAGATCTATGTAAAGCATACCCCTCCCTCTTCATTCATGAGCCGGTACGGTTTATCGGAACCCGCAGGCCGGTTCGGATTCTTTCCCGCTGTCTTCGCCCCGGCGTTATTTCCGGCGGCAGACGGCTTGAAACGCCGTTTGCCGCGGTCAATCAGCTTTCAAAGTCGACCTTCGGAACTTCGCGGGCTTCTTCCTCTATCTCGAAGTAGTCCTTGCGCTCAAAACCCATTCGCCGGGCCACAACGGATGCGGGAAAGCGCCTGATCTTCGTATTGAAGATGCGGACGCTGTCATTGTAACGCTTCCGTGCCACGGCAATGCGGTTTTCCGTTCCGGCCAGTTCATCCTGCAGTCGAAGGAAGTTGGTATTTGATTTGAGCTCCGGATAGCGCTCAACCACGACGAGGAGCCTGCTCAGTGCCGTTTCGAGCTGGTTGTATCCCTGGGCGGTTTCCGAAACGGTCTTCGCGCCCGCGAGCTTCGCCCTTGCTTCGGCAATGTTGGTAAAGACCTCCTTTTCCTGGGCCGCGTATCCGCGTACCGTGGAAACGAGGTTCGGTATGAGGTCGCTTCTTCGCTTGAGCTGATTGTCGATCTCCGACCACGCACCGTCTATTTCCTCCTCGAGCGTGACGAGCGTGTTTCTCGTGCCGATGTACCACGCGCCGTAAATAATTATCAAAAGCACGATGATGCCGATCACCGCTATAATACCCGCTCTTTTTCCGCGTGCCATTATCATCCTCCGATTCTTTGAAGATAAGGTTTTTTTACCGCACGCCTTCAGCACACCTGGTTCGGTTAGTTGGATTCAGAAGCCCCGGGTGGCGCCGCCTCCGCCGAAACCGCCGCCCCCGAATCCGGAGAAACCTCCTCCGAATGAGCTTCCGCGCGATCCGAAACCTCCCCCGTAGAAGCCGCGCGAGGCGGCGCTGCCGATGAAGAGCAGGGGCAGGAAGAAACGTCCGCCCCCGAAGAGGAGGGCCAGTATGATGAAAACGATGATGCCGATTCCGCCCCCGCCGCTTCTCGTGTATTTCCTGCTTTCATTCAGCCTGAGATCCAGCTCGACACCGTACTCCTCGGCCACGATTCCCGAGACGGCTTCGACCCCTTTAAGAAATCCCTCGCCGTACCTGCCCGCCCTGAGTGAGGGTAGCACTGATTTATCGATGATCTCTCCGGCCAGCCCGTCCGGTATGATGCCCTCGACCCCGTACCCGACCTCCAGCCTGATCTTCCTTTCCTGGAGCGCGAGGAGAAAGAGAATGCCCGTATCCTCGCCGGAGCGGCCGATTCCCCATGTCGAGGCAAGCTCTATGGAATACTCCTCGACCGATCCATAGGGTTCTATGGTATCGACGGTAACCACCGCTATCTCGACTCCCGTTTCCTCCTGTACCGCTTTCGCTATGCTTTCTATGCGCGCTTTGGAGGTGTCGTCGATGAGGTTTGCATAGTCGTTGACGAAGCCCGTCGGTTTCGGGAGCTTCTGCGCGAACAGCACCGGGGCCAGTACCGCAGCAATTAAAACCGCGATGAGTATGGATTTCTTCATATCTATTCGTACCTCCCGGCGGCTGGGTTCAATCCCCGAACTCCATTGCATCCACCGCCGAAACGAGCTTCTGGAGGGAATCGAGTACCTCGGCGGCGAGGCTCCCCACATCGAGTTTTTCACCCTTCCTCAGGGCGAGCAGTTTCTGAAAACCATTCACATCAATATCGAATACGCTACCCAGTTTCCGGATTGTTTCCTCGGTTCCTGCGGGGATCTCTTCCGACGATTTCAGCCGTAAAAGGTTTCGGAATACGGCCTTGAGCGAACCGAAGATTCCCTTCAGACCTGCCCCGAGCACCTTTTTTTTCCCCCGTGAAGCGATTATCACCTGACGGAGAGACGCCGTGGTTCCCCTCAGTCTCTCCTCGAGCTGATGCCGCAGATTTTTTTTAGTCAGGCTGAGCGCCTCCGTCTCGTCGGACCCGAAGAGCACGCGGTTGTTGTTCCTGATGTCGTAATACTCCATGGGAAAAACATCGGCGGATCGGATGAATTCCGTCCGTGTCATAATGAGCGGTGTTATACGGCAGTTCCGCATCATCCGATGACCTGAGATACCGAGAAGTCCGAGCCCGTCAGGGGCCGGGTTTTCCAGTATGACGAGTATGTTGACGTCGGAGAGGCCGGGTATGAAGTCGCCGCTCACGTAGGAGCCGTAGAGCATGATCGAAAGGAGGTTGTCGTTAAAAGTCTGCTTCAGCAGGCCTGGATAGGATTCCTCTACACATTTCTTTATTTTTTCCACTTTATCCATATTCAGCCTCCTCAGGTTCTTCAATTGAGGTTCTTAATTTCGATACCCGGAAATTTAAAGGTAATACGCGAACACCCGATTTTCAAGGTGCAAATAAGGGAGTGGAGTGGTATACTGAGACGACGTTTGTTTCAGGGAGGGCGTCATGGGAATCAGAAAACCGCTTTTCATGGGAACCTGGTATCCGGGTACAAAGAGGGAATGCGACCGCATGATCGACGGTTTCATGGAGGATTTACCGGCCTCACGGGGTTCGGGCGGTCACTTCAGGGGAGGAATAGTCCCCCATGCGGGATGGTACTTCTCCGGAAAAACGGCCTTCTCGGTATTTCATCGTATTTACGAGAACGGCGAGACCGCGGGTTCGATTCCCGATACTTTCTTCATATTCGGAATGCACCTGCCCCCGGGCGGCTCCGACTATATCTTTCTCGACGACGGTGTGGAAACGCCCTACGGTATAGTGGATATCAACCGGGAGGCCGCCGAACGGCTTGCCGGTTCTTTCAATTTCATCGTTGAAGATGCGAACGGTTTCTCGCAGGACAATACCATAGAACTGCAGTTTCCCTTTATCAAACGCCTCTTTCCGGAAGCGAAAATCGTTACCGCGGGGATCTCCCCCGGTGAAAACGCACTCGCCATGGGCGAGCGGGCATATGAGATCGCGGACGCACTGGGAGTTTCAGCGTGTTTCATCGGAAGCACGGATCTGACCCATTACGGCCCGAACTACGGATTCATGCCGCACGGAATCGGTGAAAAGGGCGTTCGCTGGGTAAGGGAAGTGAATGACAGGAGAATAATCGATCTCTTTCTCCGGGCGGACGGAAAGGCCGTGATCCCGGAAGC
>Ga0180431_10000939_pt1 | contig 40943 bp, 48 predicted proteins | sample SS_ome_11_FD_132459 | JGI IMG/M metagenome (GOLD analysis project Ga0180431, IMG submission 132459) | Hypersaline lake sediment archaeal communities from the Salton Sea, California, USA - SS_1_MS_1 metaG | ecosystem: Environmental > Aquatic > Non-marine Saline and Alkaline > Hypersaline >... | reverse complement strand
GCCAAGTTTCTCCATCAGAATCCGGTTCTGTTTCCGCAAGGGGTACGTCCGTTCAATGAAGGCCTCCACCGCAGCGTCAACAGCTTCGTCGCCGTCCACGGCAACCGGCCCGTCTCCCGGGTCGAATGTTGGAGCGGGCTCCACGTCGGCCAGCAGGCCGGAAGCCGGGCGGTCCCCGGCGGTCTCCTTGATGTCGAACACGTCCCCGGAAATCCCCATCTCGCATTCCTTCTGCAACTCCGCGTTCCAGTAGCGCACCCACCTGGTTTTTTTCCCCCCGGGAAGCACGGCCAGGGTCCGGGCGTTTTCCAGAAAGGCGTGAATCCGGTTCGATCCCTTTTCCGCAATGGCGAGGTGCATAGCGGCTCCTAGTTGTTCATGTTGGAGGCGGTGACGAGATTCGTTCCGCCGCCGTTATTGATTCCATGGGTTCCGCACCGGTAATCCATATTTCCGTCGTATTTATTATAATAGGAAAAGTTATCCCAAATGAACGTGCAGTCCTTCACGTTGTTGTTCGTCCCGTCAAAGATGTTATCGCTCATGGTGCTTCTCAAGGTAATGACGTGCCGCACCCCGTAATGATAATTATCGTTATTCCCGTTGTTGTCCCACTTGAATCGGTTCTTTGCAACCAGCAAGTCCGTGCACGTGTCGGTGGCCAGGCAGGCGGTTTCCCCGCCGCCCACCGCCGGGATGGACCGGATGTAGGTATTCAGGTCAATGGAGTTGGAAAGGATCTGGGCGCCCACCGTTGAAAGCAGGTGGATGCAGAAGAAGCCAAAGTAAATGCCGATGGACGTGGTATCGTCCACCCTGATGGTGTTGTTGGAGATGATAATGTTTTCCGAGCCGTTGTAAATGTAGATGCTGGAAGAACCTGTCCCGACGGCCCGGGTTATCGTGTTTGAGTCGATGATGCAGTTCTTGACCGTGTTCGCGCTCGCCACCTCGATCTCACGGATACAATCCACGAACTTGTTTGCCTGGATGGTCAGATAGTCGGAGTCCCCGGCGTCCACGGCCAAAAGGCTCTCCTTGAACTCGCATCCACTGACGATGGCCCGCCCGATGTCCCCGATGTCAATGGCCGTGGCCCCGTCCAGGAATCCGCAATTCATCACGCGAAGCATGCCGCCGCCAGAATACGCTTCCACGCCCTTATCCCCGTTGGAGCCGGACGTTACCAGATCAAAAGAGACGCCATCCACCATCACGTCCGCCGTGTTTGTCCCGCTGGAAGCCCCGAAAATCCGGACCATGGAAGAAAAGGACGCCGTGTTCTGGCTTTCAATGGAAAAATTCCGCAGGTTGACCCGCTTGGTGGCGTCTTCCAGCACAAGAAAATGGTCCCCGGCCTTGTTCTTTAAAACCACCCCGCCCTGGCTCTGCCCTTCGATGTCAAGGGCCAAATCCGGCAGGGCGACCGGTCCGGACGGCGCGGCATAGGCCCCGTTCTTTGCGTAAATTTTCGCGCTGGTAAAAGATGACTGGTTTGCGCTGAGATAATCCAACGCGCCTTCCAGGCTCGTAAACATGCCCTCGCCGGCAGTCGGGCTGATGACGATCCACGGGGAATCCGTCATGCGGGAAAAGAGGTTGTATTCCTTCCCCATGTCTTCCGCGCTCGAAGGCCCGCCCGAAACCGGCTCCCAGGCGTCTCCCTGTGCCGTATCGTCCGTGGCCGGGGAGATTGCGGCCGGGGAGAGGTCCGTCCAGTCCTGGAGTTCGAATTGGGGCCGGAAGCACCGGAACTGAATGGTTCCGTTTGGCCTCAAAGTCATGGTTTCCACCACAACCTCATAAGCCGCGCCCCCGTACAGGGTATCGTTGATCGTAATCACGTCGTCTGGCTGCAAGGCGATGAGGGAGGGCATACCCAAAAAGCCTACCGTGGCCTTGCGGTATTTGCGTTGAAAGTGGAGGGTGCCCAGGCGCTGAACGTCCTGGGAGTCCTGGACAAAGGGAACCATCAGGCTGTCCCGGCCGGGTTCGTCTGAAGTCCCCGAACTGGACCCGTCAAAGGGAACGAGGTTTGAAAGCCATTGGTCCTGGATTTCGTCGGCCTGCTGCCATTTGACGTAACCGGAATCGCTTTCCGTACCCTGGGCCGTGGTGTAGCGAAAGGGGCCGGGCGCGAAAGAAGGGGCGGACTCGGGCTTTCTTGCGGCCCGCACCACGTCCGCGCTGGTTACGGTCGCCCGGCTTGTGGCGGACAAGACCCGAAGCTCCACCTTGTCCGCAATGTCCAGGGTGGCGTGGGCATTGTTCAAGAGCGTGGCCAGGGCGGTTTTCCGGTCCTGCCGCTCCCAGAATGCCCCGTTAAAGGCAAGCCCCCAGGTGGTGAAGGTATCGCCCGCGTCGTCGAATGTGGAACCGCTGCCCGTGTCCAGGTCCGCCGAAGGCACCCCGATGTCTTCCAGGAAGAATTCAAGGGCCTGCTCGGGCGAGGTGAGGCTTGCCGTGTCCGACCGGGAGAATTTTACCGGCATGTCCAGGAAGTTGGACCCCTGCCGCCACAGGCCCACGGCGTCGGCAATGCCGTCGTTGTCCGAATCCGCGATCAGGGGCTTCAAGACCGTGTAGCTGGCCCCGTCGTCCCCGGTTTTGTCTTCCTGAATCAGGGGATAGGTGTCCGTGGAAATGTAGTCCACGGCCTTGGAATCCGGGTCCGCGCCGTCGGAAAGGCGAACGTAAACCGTATCAAAGCCCAGGGAGTCGTTGTCTCCCCATCCCCATTCCCCGGCCGCAAGGCTTCCTAACGTGCCTCCCGTGGCCAGAGACCCGCCGATGTAGAGCGCCGATGGTTCGCCGAGTGCTGGAGTCCCGCCTCCTGCGGCTTCCAAATAATACTCGTTTGTCCCGCTTCCAGAGGCCGTCCACTGGTAGCTGACGTTGCGGATGCTCCCGTTTGCCCAGTTGGACCGGGACCCGTAGGCCCGGGGGGTCCGTACCTTGGTCAGGGCGTAGCTTTTCGAGGCGGGCCCCAACAGATAGCGCCGGGCCGAAGAAACGTAAACGCTCCGCAATGGCACGAAACAGGTCCCGAATGGCACGGGCGGACAAACCGCGTCATTCTCATTGGTGTCATTGGATGGGAAAAGGTCCTTGGCCAGGCGGCTTACGGGGTAGTCCCCCCGCAGGTATTCTTGAAGAAAGTCCTGGCACTCGAAATGAAGGCGCTTGTACTGGGACACGCATTCCTTGACCCGGAATTTCCAGGAAAGGATCTCCGTTTCCGTAGAAAAGTCGCTCATCACCAGGCGGACGGTCACGTCCGCGCCGTCAAAGTCTGCTGCCGAAAGCGCCCCGCTTCCGTTCAGCACGGAAAAGGAAAACTTGTTTGGGGCGATGATGCCGGACCCGGACCCGGGGCGCGAAAGGGTGATGCCGGAAAAGGACCCGGGCTCAATCATGAAGGCGTAGGAATACCCGTCAAAGGTCTTGTTGCCCGTGCTCCAATAGTAGGCGTCGCTCCCGGCCTCGACTTCAAAAAGCCAGGAAATAACCTTCCGGTCCGCGTCGATTATGGTCTGCTGCGTGGCGTTCAGGGTACGCATGGCGACAAATCCTTGACGGTGGTACGGTGGACAACGGTGGACAAAATTGATTGTCCATCGTTATGCGCTAATAATTCCAGCGCATTATAGTTTTTATTTCTGACGGTGGACAAATCACGCCGCCTTTCCAATCACCTTGAGCCGCACCCGGCCCGCGCCTTGGTCAAAGGCCCGCACCCCCCTCGAAAGCCGGTCCGCGAACTTCACCACATAGGTCTCGCCGTCCACCGGATGAGTCCACTTGAAACTGCGGCTCGTGCCGCTGGCCTTGGCCGGGTCAAAGTACCAGTCCCAGAGGGTCCCAAGATCGGCGGCGGACTTCCTTGGAAACTGAAGCGTGAAAAAAAACTGTGGGTCCGTGGCCATTCGCACGGTCTGGGCGTCGGCGTCGTCGCCTGAGTCCGCGTCAAAAACCTCTTCGATGAACCCGCCTTCCTCGGTGACTTCCACCTGGGCGGACACGGCAAGGACCACGTTGTAATCCGGGGTTTCCACGTCCACGAAATCGGCTATGGTCGATGTGGCCATTAGTTCACGCTCCGCACGATGCCGGTCACGGCGTCCACCACCTGGGTGGAGCCGGAGAGCCGGTCAATCAGGATATCGTCAAAGGTTTCGGTTCCGATCTGCAAAACAATTCTCAACTCCCCGTCCTGGTTTTCCAGGTAGGGAGCCAGGGCCGCGCTGATGGATGTGGCCAGGGCGTCGTTAGTCACGCCTCCCATGTCCACGCCCAGATTGGTCAGTTCGCCGGAAGCCCCCACAAGAGAGCTGTACACGTCGTTGTAGTCCGCGCCCCCGTAAGCCTGGGCAAAGGGCAGGTAGGTGCCCTGAACAAAGGACAACAGGTCCTGATAGGCGGAAAGGTCCCCGCCCTTGGCCACGGCCAGAAGTTCTTCGTAGCGGCCCACCACGCCCTCGGCGCTTTGAACCGGAGCCAGGTCCGAAAACATCAGGCCGTCCATGAAGCCCTGCCAGGCGTCCCGGTAGGAGGACGCGGCCTGTTCCAGGACCCCTAAAAATTCCTCGGACCGGGCGGCCTCGATCTGGGCCAGGGTTTCGGCGGAAAGGCTGAAATCGGACACCGCGTCCCGGTAGGCGTTGAACTGCTCGTTCACGGCCAAGAGTTCGTCCTGGATGGCGGACACGTCGCCCACGGTGTCGGATAGCGCGGCCTGGATTTCCCCCCACACAAGGGCAAACTCGTTGATGTCCGTCAGGACCGCCCGGGGGGCCTCGGAAAGCAGGCTTCCACCGGAGAGTGCCTCGAACTGGGCCAGAAGGTTGGAACCGGAAAGGGCGTCTTTGTACTGCTCCACAATGCTTCCGCCCGCCGCTTCCAGGGTGTAGCCGATGGTGGAGTTCAAGGCCGTGATGAGCTGGCTTCTCAAGGTTTGGTCCATGGCGTAGGCGATCTGGTTGAGATTGCCCGCGTTCCAGGGTCCGGTGCCCTCCACGTTCAAGTTCACCTGGGGGGGCTGGTAGAAAAGCGTATTTGCGATGGTGGATTCCACCTGGCTCGCCACGTCCGCCGGAAGCGCCCCAACGATCTCCGCGATGATGGCGTTGATGTCGTTGGCGTAGCGCTGCATGGCATTGTTGGTCTGGGCCACGGCAATTCCGCCGGACTCGTAATCCCCGGCGTAGGAGGCGGAAAGGTTCACGTTGGAGGCGAGGCCCTGGCCCGGCGCGTAATTGAATGCCACGTCGCCATAGGATTGGGAGGACTCCACATAATCATCGCCCCAAAGGCCCAAAGCCTTGCCCAGGCCCTGAAAGGCCCCCAGAGGCGGGAGAATCGTTCCCAGGGTGTTGCCTTCCCGGACTTCGTTGATATACCCGTAGGCCCCGGCTGCGAGCGCGGCAGGTGCTGCCATTGAGTAGATGGAGGACGCCCAGGCCCCGGCCCCGCCTCCAGAACCCGTCAAAACCGCGCTTCCGCCCTCGGTGAAGCCAACGCCAGCCGCCCCGGCACCCGTGGAGCCGCCCCCGAACAGGCTGGCGATGCTGCTGCCAAGCCCCCCGGAACCGCCAAGAAGACGGCCGATCCCGTCAGTGATGGACCCTACCGCCATGCTGGCCAGGCTGTCGGACAGGCTCCGGGCAATGGAATTGCCGAGCGCTGAAAACAGGTCCGAAATGTCGGCCACCTCGCCCTTGATTACGTCAAAGAAGTAGTCGGAAAGCGCGGAAGACGCCGACTTGGCAAAGTCCACCACCACGTCATAACCGGCCTCGCCAAAGGTGACGAAGCTGTCTTCCAGGTCCAGAAGCCCGGCGCGGACCCCGGCCATGAAGTCATCCGAATACCGCGCCGCCTCGATGGAAAGCTTTTGCAGTTGGGAATTGTACCACTGGTCCAACAGGGCCTTGTCATCCACCAGCGCCGCATATTCCCGGTACTGCTCATCCAAAAGACCCTTCTGAAAGGCGTAGTACCGGCCCGATTCCCCGCGCATGTCCGAGTACATATTCCGGGTGGCCAGGATGCGGGCTTCGGCGGACTGCTCGGCAAGGCGTTTTTCTTCGTCAATCTTTTTCTCGTATTCGGCGCTGCCTTCGTCGATGAATTCTTGCATGGCTGCCGCGCTTTGAGGCCCGTACAGGGCGCGGGAAACAGCCCTGCCCTCTTTCTCGGCAACCTCGATGCGTTCTTTTGCCGTAGCCTTTTCAACGACAACGCGCTTTTTTGCCGCAGCCTCCACCCATGCGCTCATTGATGCTGCGGACTGCTCACCGAACATGCCTGCGGATGCCGCCGCGCCGCGCCGTGCCTCGGCGGCGGAGTCCGATGCGCCGACTACAATGGCCTGCTGTGTTTTTTGAATAACTTCAATCTGTGTTTGGATAGATAGGATTTTTGCATAGGTACTTTGTACGGCGGCCTCTGCGGAGCGGAGATCCTCCGTCAGGTATTCGGCCAAGCCGCTTCCTTGCGGTAGCGCGGCCAAGCGGGCGACAAGCTTGCTCCTGACTTCTTCTTGGGTCTCCACGAACCCCATTAACCTGGTCCGCTGCGCTGAAAGCTCGGATAGCTTTTTTTCGTTTAAAAGCGTTGTGCTTTCGTCTCCAATGTCTTTAGCGACGGCGGTCACACCTCCGCCCATCTGCTTGCTGGCCTTGTCGATAATATCAATCGAAGTTGCCCCAAACTTTGCAACCTCCAAAAACGCCTTCGCCAAAACACCAACGGCACCGGCGATGGAAACAAAAGAGGCGGCAAGCGCCTCCCGGTTATTGGCGATATACTCGGTCAGGTCCTTCATGCCCGTTTTTACGTCGGGCAAGATTTTTTCCCCGAGCAAAATCAATTCTTTGTTGACCGTGTTTTTAAAGGTCTCAAAAATGGCCGCAGCGGTTTCCCGCCACGCATCAAATGCCTTCATGGCCCTACCGGCGCGATCCGCCATGACCTGCATATTTTCGCCGACCGTCCTGAATTCGTCTCCGAGCATTTTTTCGGCAAGCAGGCCGCCTGCCCTTTCCTCAAACATCTTCCCGAATTCAACGCCGGAATCTTTTGCGTACTGGCTAAGTTTTTGGATTGTCTCGCCAAGACCAATCTGACTGACCATTGCCCTGGCTGATGCGAATCCGAGTTCGTCTACCGCCGCAACAAGCGTTTCTTGCGGTTTTTGAATTGCGGCGAGAATACCCTGGTAGGCCGTCGCCGCCTCTGCCGTGGACCCGAAAATCTGCGTAGCGTAGGCCAACGCCCCGCCCATCTCATTAACGCTGACGCCGACTACCTGGGACTGAGCCGCGAGCGCCCCGATGACAGGGACAAGCTCTTGAACCGACGTTTGCCCCTGTTTTTCAATGGCGAATAAAAGGTCAGCAGCATCCGCCGCGTCTCGAAGCTCACCGGAATAGCCCGTCATGACCTTGGTCAGGGACTTAATCATGTCGCTTTGAGAGACGTGCGCTGCCCTGGCCGCCTGTGCCGCCGTGGTCAAGGTGCCAAGCGCCTGAACCGGGTCCGTCACCCCGGCGGAAATGGTCTGGTAGTACCCACGCATCAGCTCGGTTGAGCTGCCAAGCTCCGCAGACATGCCGAGGATGTCTTTCCGCATAGACCCGATATTCTGATTTGTAACCTTGCCCATGTCCACGAGCGCGGTTTCGAATTTCGCGGCCTCCACCGCTGCCTTGGCGGCAATGGCGGTCACGGCAACGCCGATCACACCAAGGGCGGTAGCAACGTTTTTTGCTTGGGCGGTGACAACGGAAAACTGCCTGGATGCGTTTTTGGAAAATCCACGAACATGAACGCTCGCCTGACCAAGCTGCTTGGTATCCACGCCCAGGGTCGTATAGAGCGTCCCGAGATTCGCGCTGCCGCCGCCTCCAAGGTCCATTTTTTACCAAGTCCCTTTCTATTTCGCGCCCATGTTACGGAATGCGTCCAGAATGCGGGCTCCAAGCGGCTTTTTTGGCGGCTTCATGGACTCCGGCATGAAGTCAAGCGGAGTTACCGCCTTGGCCCCTTTGCCCTTGAACGGGGCCGCGTTGTAAGTCGCCGCTACCTGCATTGCAGACCTTTCGAAATCCGCCGGCGGCCCGAACGGCTCAAGCCGGTAAAAGGCCATCCAGTCGGTTATCTGGCGGCTTGTAAGCGCCGCCCTCAGTTCATCCGGGTGCGAGTAGCTGAGGCACAGGGCCAGCCGAAAAAGGAATCTTTCAGTTGGCCGCCGCGTCAGTTTTTTTCAGCCGCCTCCACCGCGCCGGGTCCAAGCCCGGAAACTTCCTGGGCCTTGGCGAACAGCCGGGCAATCACCGCGCCGTTCTTCTTGGCCAGGTCGCTAATTTCCTTGTCCGTGAACAGCCGGTTTCCGTCCGCGTCCGAGAGGCACAAGGCGAGCAGCGCCGGGCGCAAGGGCGGGGCGTCCTTCTTGATGCCGCCTTCGTCCGAGAACATGGCCCGCTCGAAAGCCTCCCGGTCCTGGCCGCTGATTTCCCGCAGGTACACGGTCCCGCCCCATTCCGGCACGTCTTCGGGAACGGTCTTGATGTCTTTGACCTTCAGGATCGCGTCTTTGCTGAGAATCGTTTTTTCTCCCATGGTTAGGGCCTTTCCGTTGGTTGGTTGCGGTTAACCGGCTCCGGCCCTGGTTAGGCCGGTCGTTTGCCGGGCTGTTGGTTTACGTGGTCAGGGTCGGCGCTCCGGTGACCTTCAGAGTGAAATCCATGGTCACTTGCTGGCCGTTTCTGGCCGCAACGCTGATGGAGGTGACCCAGGCCGCGAATTCGATGGTGGTCTCGCCCGTGTCCGCGAGGATCAGTTGGAAGTTTCTCTCCGTGGATTGGGCCTCGTACACGTCCATGAGATCGTCAAATCCGGCCAGAGTGAAGTTGCCCGTGCAGGAAACCTCTCCGCCGTCACGGAAGCCCGCGATAAACTCACGATACCCGCCAGAAGAGTCCAGGTTCGTTACGTCGATGGTTTCCCGGGTGTAGTTCGGGCCATTGATGTCGATGATCTCGGCGATGGCCGTAAAAACCTCCGCCGAAGTACCGCCGTTGCCAATTTTCAGGACGGTGCCCACGCTGGCGAACGCGTCGCTCATGATGTCTCTCCTTTGGCTTAGGTTGCCTTGTTCGTCCGATGAGCCCTAAAGTTCAGGGTAAACGTGGGGCGTTTCTTCTCATCGGGGCCGATAAAATTAATCCCCGCCTGACAGGCGATCAGGATATAACGGGCGTTGTTCTTCGTCTGGTTGTTGACTCCGTGCAGGGCGTCATAAACCGCCCGAGCCTTGGTCTGCGCGGTGTTGTAGGCATTGGCCCTCACTTTGACCTGGAATGTCGGGAACTCATAGACCATCTGCATCAGGGATTCTTCTACCGCCCCGGTGTCGTAGATGGCCACGCAGGCGTCCGGGCTGTCCGGCATGGACCCGATAAAAAGGTTTGTCCCGAAAATGCCAACGCTGGCCGAAACCAGAAAGTCCTTGATGTCTTGTGAAACCGGCGTGTTGGGTGTTGCCATTTTCCTATCTCACTTTCGCGCCGTCTTTAAGTATGCCGATAATTTCGAGCTTGCTTTCGTTCAGAGCGTTTTCCAGGAACTTTGCTTCGCCCACGTTGTGACGCGCGTCCAGGTTTTCGTGGACATAGGGCGCGTAAAAGGCCGTGCAGCCGATCTCCACTTTTGGATCAAGCCAGCCGAAAGGCCGCGTGTAGTGGCTCTGTTTCAGATTCGCGGTGTCCACCGGCGTCTTCAGCATGGACCGCCGTTTCACCAAAAGCCCGGCCTTCATTAATGCCCGGCGGCTCCCGGCCTGCTGCTTTTTGATGTGGTGGTTCAGCGCCGCCAGAACCGCGTCCGTTCCGTGTAAAAACATGGGCAGTGGCATCAAAGCACCGCCTTCCGCAGAAACGACGCGCCCTTGAGGTCCGGTGTTTTCTCGAAGGTCCGAACCGGATACGACCCGTCCACGCTTTTAGGGTCATCTTCATCCCCGCTGTCGAGCCCGTCCAGGTCGCCAAGGTACAGCCAGCCCCCGGCCTCCACGTCAGACGCCAGAAAAACCACGGCCCGGCTGACGGCTTCCTCGCCTTGCTCGGTGACGAATTCCTCTCGCTTCGCTTCCCACCGGCAGGCGATTTCCACCGGATACCCGGAAGGCACGGACCCGGACCCGCCCCACCCGTCAGGCGTGAGAGGCGGCCAGTAAACGCAAGTCTGATTCAGGAAGCGGGCGAAGTTCATTAGTTAATCCCCCGGGAACACTTCGGCTTTTTCGAAGTATTTCCGCGTCTTTTTCCAGAGGATTCCCGCGCCGACCACGGCGGCCCCGCTGACGGTCCCGCACACCACAAGGCCGATGGTGAACCCGTACACTTTCAGAACTTCCGCGATGGTGATGGACATGGGCTATGCTCCTTTCTGCCCGCCTGAAGCGAGCATCTTGGTTTTGTCACTGGAGGATTTCGAGGAACCGAAAAAGTATTGCACTACCCCGGTGAACCCGGAAACCAGCCCGCCAAAAAGCATGAACACGGCCTGGGTCGCGGTTTCGTCGATCTGTAGAAACATCAATGCCCCGCAAAGCGCGAAGAATCCGCCCACGATCAGCCAGGCCAACAGATAAAGGTTGGTATCCTTCTTCCCCGTCGCCTGCTCGCTTTTGACCTGGCGGCCCCGGGCGTCCTGACGGTCGGCAAGGTATGCGATTTCCGTTTTGTAGAGGATTTCCCGAAGGTGCTGTCCGTCTTCAAGCTCCATTTTTTTGAGCTTGAGAGCAGCCTCAGGATCGGCGTCAATGGCTTTCGCCACGTCGGCAGGACTCGCCTTGCTTCCGAGCCCAAAAAGGCCGAGAACGCCTTTCAGCGCGGCCCCGGCGGCACCCCCTGCCACGGTCCCAGCGCCAGGAACCACGGAACCGACGACAGACCCGAGCATCGGCGCGAAATCTGCAATCTTGTCGCCTACGTCTTTCCAATCCATCATGCGTCCCTCCGTTCAAAGTGCCCCAGGTCCCGGAACTTTTCATCCTTCAACTCGGTGTCCCGGTCCCAATCGCCACCCCACCGCAACCGCGACTTGATTTTGCCGAGTTCGTACAGCGCCGCCGCCACGCCCATGACGAACCCGGCGAAGTAGTGCCAGCGCTGGATGTCATCGTAGTCGATGGGGTAGGGGTAAGCGTCCACGGCGTCCGATGGCTCCCTGTTGTGGGTGCTGTCCGGCCACGCCTTTGTGGATTTGCCCTCCATGAAAGCCAGGTTTTGCGCCTCCCGGCCCCGGTACCCCCAAACAATCGTGTTGTCGAAGTGCTGAATGACAACGGCGAAAACCTCCTGAAGGTCCTTGTGGACCGTCAAAAGATTTTTCCATGATCGCTTGGAGTAGTAGGGCATATCAGTTCCCGCCGTTTCCTGCGGCTGCATCCCGCAAATACTCGTTTACGCGGTCGATCTTACAGTCCAGCCGCTCGAATCCATGGTCAATTTTCGCCGCAATGGTCTTCACGCTGTCCTTGGTTGCATAGACTTTCGGCACGGCTGCGACTTCCGCGAGTCCCCACAAAATGATGGCCGACAGAACGCTCCACATGGCGACCACCAGGAGTCTCCATAGCCGCGTTGAATTTCCATCCCACCATTGGCGGACAGGGCCAGTCCCAGCCTCTAAGTTTTTTCCCATGACACGTCGCCCTTTCCGTTACGATTCCTGGCCCCATGTGGTCCGCATCCACCCGCGCCCACCGAACGGCCCGCCACTCCACGGACCAAACGATGGGTCTGAGGGCGTCGGGGTCGGCGCAAACGTCAGTTCCAGGTAAGGCTCGGAGCCGGAGTCGGCAGAGTCATAATAACTGTAGCTAAAATCACTGGAACCGGCACTCAGGGCGGCCCAGTCGGCATCAAAGTCTACTTGGGTAACGAGTCCAAGCCAAGCCGTCGAACCCAATTCGGTTTGAAGATAAGCAACGCCAGCGGAGTTGAGTGTGTATGTATGCCAAGCATCGACAACATTGCCTACGGTTTCCCGAGCATACTCAGTCCATGTAATCTGATCGTAGTCCGCCGTTGTCGGAGGGGTGTTGTTGGGGCTTACATGGGCCAGGCAAAGATCGCAGTCGGCGGTGTAGTTAGTGGCGCGTTTTTGTAACCTTGCCATAAAAACAGCGCCGGTTATGGTACCGCTGGAGAATGTAGAGAGGTCAAACGGGATCATAGTCCGTTTGTTTTTATGGTTGGGGCTTCCAGCTGTATATCGTGCGGTGCCTGTATTGAGCATCGGCGTCGTTACAGCCGTACCGTCTGCCGCATTTCGTATGTCAGACAGCCAATGCGCCTCATCGTCTATAATATTGACGCTGCGTATAATCATCGTCTGGTTGGTACCACCATAAACCACGGAAACGTCCAGCCAGCATTCGGTGAGCCTGAGGTCGGTGAACGCCTTGTTGGTGGTTTTGGTGTAGAGAAAGCTACTTTTGCTCACCCCGGAAACCACCGCATCCGCCAGTGGCAGGGGGCCGTCGTCGCCTTCCAGGGGCTTTTTCCCGTCCACGGAGGCCACGGGCCGCGAGAACCCGCCCCAGGACTCGCCACCCACATCCCGGAACCGCACCCAGTTGTCGCCGCTCTGCATGGTCAGCCCCGGATGGTCCACCCGGTACTGGATGCTGATGCTCTGGATGGGCTTTTCCTGCTTCCGGTGCCACCACAGCCGCGCCCCGGTGTTACTGGGGATCAAGTTCCACCCACCGGAAGGGTCGGCCACCTTTTTCCCGTCCACGGACACGCTGACCACGGAAATAGCCAGGCTCCCGCCCGCCGGGCCGGTCTCGGTGCTGTAAAGCGTCAGAAGGTCCTCGCCGCCGCCGTCCGCTCGCAGGCGCAGGGTTTTCTGGCCTTCGCTCCAAACATTCCGGGCAACCGCACCGGCGGAATCCTCCACCATCTTGGCCGGGTCGGAGATTGCCAGCTTACCCGCCGGGTCCCGGTAGATTTTCCCGCTGCCCACTGGGTACACCCGCAGCTTGCCGGGGGCCACCTGGATCACGTCCGGGGCGATGGGCTTGGCGGCAATCGAGACCGGGGGCTTTTCCGCAACGCCGACCAACGCGTCCGCAGCAAAACAGGGCGCCGCCAGTATCGACATCAAGGCTATAATTGCAGCAAGTCGCATGATTTACCTCGCAAGCATGAGAACAACCGGGGTATACGGACTGACTCCGGCGGTTTCCGACAGGACGAATTGAACCTTGAGCCCGGCGTCAAGCTGCTTCTGCCGACAAAACAGCCCGTCGCTATTGGCCCCTGAGGTCGATGTCATGCCGGTGAAAATATCGGCGGCTGTGTAGGTGCCCGCGCCGTCTCCGGGCTCCGCAAAGTTGGTCCCGTCCACGGTTAATTCGTATTCAAGCGTCCCGGTTCCAGCGCCCTGGATTTGCGCCTGAAAGGCAAAGATGCCCTCATAGGGCGCAAGGTCGATGGTGCTGGACGTGAGCGCATTACTGGCCGCACAGGCCGTAGTTCCATCAAAGAGGGTCAAGACGGTGAACGTCGGCCTTTCCGGGATGACGCCGCCGCCCTTGGAGAGGCGCAATGCCACGGACCCGGACACGAAATCCCCGTAGGCCACGCCGATTCGGTAGGTGGACGCCCCCTCGGCATCGGTAAGGGCTCCCTGAAAGTCCCCGGGCCACTGGGCGACATCGTAAAACGTGACCCCGTCAAAGGACCGCTGGAGCGTCACCGTGCCGACAAAAGACGTTCCGGCAATGGAAAAGTTCAGGCCCTGGCCCGGGTTGCGGTTGGTCGGATTCATGGAGTCGGTCCACGATCCGGCAACGCCCGGGGCGCTGTTGACCGTCGCCGTCACGGACTCGGCGCAGGAAGCCAGACCCCGAAGCCCGAGAATGATCAAGAGTGCCGCCACAATCGCAAAAACCGTGTTTTTCATGGTGCCGCCTCCTTACGTCGCGTTGTCTTCGTCAAGAATGTCAATGACCTCGAAAGTCGCTTTGCGTTTCCCGATATTTGCCAGCGTCCCCGTGGTGTCCAGTATTTTCACCTGCTGGCCGTACTGAGTAAAATCCAGCATCTTGCCGAACTGCCCGCCGTATTTGACGCTGGCCTCTCCGATCTTTTCATCGGCCACCTGGCGCTCGCGCATGGCCACAAAATGGGCGGAAAGCCAACGCTCGATTTCTTTGAGTTGGGCAGCGGAAAGCGCCGTGGACCCGCCGAGCTTATCCGTCACGGTCAGGTTCGCCGCCGTAATAAAGGCCGTCACCTGGGCATCCGTGAGGCTCCCGGTGTCCATGATCTCCTGGACTTCCGCGACTGTGACCCGGTTTGCCATTATGTCGCCCTCCCTCTCGCCGCCTTGCTGGGCCGCGTCTGCCGCCTCCAAAGGCCCGGGTCAACAAACTCGCGGGCGGCCTCGAAATCCCAGGTCAGCCCGAGCCAGTTGATAACCGTCTGCATTTGCAGAAAGTCACCGTCGATCATTCGCTGAGGCCAGACCTCGGACATGGAAATCCCTGCATCCGCCATTTCCTCGAATTTCCGTTCGTGTACGGAAACCCACTCCAGCCACCCGGATGCCTTGTCATACGCCCGCATGAACCCGGTCCGCAGGCAAGACCGCACAATGTCGGCAGGTTCTCGGCGGACCACAACCCACTTGGAGTCCGGGAACGCCGCATGGATGAGCGGCCAGACAAGACAGGATTTCGCCTGCTTCACATACCATGGGCCTCCACGGTAGCCCTGGGCGACCATGGTTTTCCAGTGGAACTCCCGCCATTTGTCCGCGTAGGCCTGCTTAAACACCACGTCCTTGGTATCCGGGAGAGGCTTTTGCCCCAATGGGTCAGCGCCGATGGACCGCAGGTAGTTTTTAATGCACTCATCGCGGATGGCCCGGTTCTCGAACATGCCCTTTGCGTTCCACCGGCTCGGGCCTCCGGTGTTTCCGCCGAAGGCTCCGCAAAGCTGGACCACTCCGGCGGTCATGCTCGTGCCGGACCGCGCCGCGCCAACGATGATGATGGGCGGGGTCCGCCTGATTTCCTGTCTCGGATCAGCCATTGCTACGAGCCTCTCGCCTTGGAGGTCCTGAAGACCCGAGCGCACCGTTTGCACTCGGTGAAGTACACCGCAGCCCTGGGCGAGCTGAGTACCCGGCTTTTGTGGGTACGAGGATCATGGCCCAGGAAAAAGCAAATGACGTGGTGGTACCACCTGACTTTTTTAAGTTTCGGCATCATGATTCGCCCCTTAATTTCTTCAAGGCGGGTTCCTGGATTTGTGACGGCCTCGGATCTCCGTGAAAAACCAAAAGGCGGATGCGCTCCACAGGGGCCTTGCCTGTGCGGTAGTGCCGTTTATAACTGTAGATTCCATCGCAAGCGTCATCCACGGCTACAATGTGCCGCCCGGCCTTCCTGAGCACGGACTGGGTGTATTCCTGCTCCCTGCCCCTGGCCCTGTCGGGTGGAAACGAGTGGTAAATCCACGAAAAATCCCCGTTCCAGCCCATGACGCCGGATGCGAACTGCCCCATCTTGCGCCGCTTCGGATTGATTGGGCGCATCATCATGAAGTCTTCAGGCCCAAGCCGCAGGACCATTTCCAGCATATCGTCAATGCGGGCCATCAGGATGGTGTCCAGCCCTGTGAAGAACACGGGGCCGGTAAGCCGAAAGCACTCGGTCACGCTCCAATGGCCCTGGCTCCATGCGGCCTCAAGGGGAATTCGTTCGTCACAGAAAAGCGCCGCCTTGGGGTCGTCGGAAAAAACGACAAGCGGAATCTCCGGGTGGAAAAGCCGGATATTGTGTTGCAGCGCCTTCACGTCGGCCAGCTTGAAGGGGCCTCCGGTCCGGTAGGCGACACACCACTTGATTTTTGCCGCTTCGCTCATGAGACAAGCTCCTCCGGGTCCACCATCCTGACAAATTTTGCCGGATTCCCATACCAAACCTCTCCCGCCGGAACATCCCGCGTGACCACGCTCCCCATGCCAACAAGCGCGTTGTCGCCTATGGTAACGCCAGGCCCGAGCGTTACCCGTGAGGCGATGCGAACGTTTTTCCCGATGGTCGGCGGCGTAATCACAAGCTTGTATTTCCTGATGTGCTTGATCCGCCGCGTATTTGTCATCATCACCATTGGGCCGATATAAGTATTATCACCAATTTTTGCACCAAAACAAACAGAACCAAGCTGATAGATTCGAACGTTATTACCAATAGTAGCGCTTGGAGCAATGAAGCAATGGTCTCTGACTTCAACATTATCACCAATCACAACGCCTTTTCTGATTTTAACGAAGTCGCCTATATAGCAATTATCGCCAATGATGACGCCCGGCTCTACAACCGCGAGGCTTGATACGTTGCTGCTCATAATGCCTCCCTGACCGCGCTTGCGATCCGTTTTGAGGCGTTGCCGTCGTAGATAAACTTCATTGCCTTGGTGAGTTTCTGCCTTCCGCCTTGCTTCAGTATCTTTTCCGCCGCCTCAACGATCCTGTCGGCGGTCATGCACTCTCCGATGAGCGTATTCATCCCGGCGTCAACGGTGTGCCGTGACCCGGTTGTCTCTCTCAGGGTGAGGCACGGAACGCCAAAACAGGCGGACTCAGCCTGAAGACCGCCGGAATCCGTGATGACAATCTCCGCGCCCTTGAGCGCGGCCAGGAACTTCCCGTATGGCATCGGGTTTTCGATGCTGAGTCCGTCAATGAGTTCCCACAGGTTGGCTCCCTCAACGCTCCCCCGCGTCCGTGGGTGCATCGGGAAGATGACGGTGTATCCCTTGGCCGCAAGCGCCTTCAGCCCGCCCAGGATTTCACTGAGCCGCAGCGCAGAATCCACGTTGTAGTCCCGGTGGATGGTCGCAAGGATGTACTTCCCGGAGACCGGCGGTTCATCAACGATCTTGGCCGCCCGCAGTGTATCCGCCACCACGTCGCCAACCACATGCACGGATTCCTCGTTGACCCCTTCAGAGACAAGGTTTTGCCGGTCATGGTCCGAGGTGACGAAAAGCAGGTCCGACAGGTGGTCCGTGGCGATTCGGTTAATCTCTTCAACGGTCCTTTTTCCGCACCGGCAACCGGCCTCTACGTGGGCCACCCGGATTCCGTGCCTGGCCGCAACCATTGCCGTGGCCAGGGTTGTTGACACGTCGCCGATGACCACCACCATGCGCGGGCGCGGGAGTCTTTTGAGCAACTCCTGTTCAAATTTCGCCATGGTACGCCCGACGTTCTGGCCGTAAGCCCCGCCCTTGACCCCGAGAGAAACCGCGAGTTTAAGCCCGAATTCCCGCAGAAACGAGCCGGACATGTTGTCGTCGTAGTGCTGCCCGGAGTGCCAGACCTCGTGGTCTATGCCAGCCTCCTTGAATGCACTGCAAAGAGGCGCGGCCTTGACAAGGTTCGGCCTTGTCCCGACCATCACCAAGACGCGATTCATGCCGGGCTCAGGGGCTTGTGACAGGTGCCTGGATTCGTGAAGGCGTTGAATCACGGCCCTCGGGATGTAGTCGAGCAGTTCCGGGCACTCATCGTACCGCTCTTGCAGGCGCTGCCACCGCTTCTTGGAAATGTTCCCGAACCCGTGAGTGTTCAAGCCGTACTTCCATTTTCCGGTGTCGATGGTCAGCCGCTTGAAGGTGCCCCCGTTTTTTTCCGCCAGGGCGCGGATGTTATCGAAAAGCCAGCCGTCTATCCCACGCGCCTTGTCGGATTCGGGAAGTTTCCGAGCCAATTCCGTGCGAAAGCAAAAGGCGATACCGGCCCCAACCTTCCGCTTGTGCTGCTTGCGCCGCCGGCCGCCTCTTGCTTTCAGAGCAAGCTTCTCCCTCGCCACGTTGTAGTCCACAAGAAAGGGCTGTCCGCTGCGAACCACGTAAAACGGTACCTTGGTATATCCAGCCCAGTGCGCCCCGCCGTTGATAAGCGTGTCCCACGCCTCCTTGATTCTCCACGGATGGGCGTAGCTGTCGGCCCCGTGGCAGGCGCAAACCACGGAATCCTGGTGCGTGTGCTGCGCCAAAAGCCGCCATTTCGCAGCCAGTGGAATCCATTCTTTCAGCGGAATGTATTTGACAGCCTCGCACCCGGCCTGCCTCAGGCGTTCCTCGTACTCCAGAACCCGAGCCTCTCCGAACTCGCTCCCGTTCTGCTCTTCCGCGATGATGACCTCCCAGGACCGAGGCGCATCCTTCTGGCAGCACAGGCCTTCCATCGGAAGCCAGCCGATGTGCTGCGCGTTGAGCATGGGCAAAAGTACGGAAATTTCTGCCATCAGGATTCCTCCGCGTTCATTTTCCGAACACCGCGAAAAAGGAACGTCCTTGCGCCCTTGGTTTTCTTCGGGTGCTGGTAGGTGGCGGAAAAATTGTAGTCTATGAGGTGGGTGTACCTGGCTTGCCAGCCCCGTAGCCCAAAAATGCGCTTGTGGTCCCACGAATCGAAATTCGGGACGCTGAAAACGATTACGGTTCCGGCCGGAATGCTTTCGATAAGTTGGACGTCTTCTTGCCCGCCGCGAACCCCGACGTGCTCCAGGGTTTGCAGGGAGACAACGCAATCAGCGGACTTGGCCGGTCCAAGGTCTTTGGTTGCATCGGCCAACAGGAAGCTCATGCCCGGGTTATTCTTCATGGCCTCCCGAATTTTGCCTGGCTGGATGTCCATGCCGGTGTAGTCCTTTCCACGGCCTATTAGCCCAACAATGTTGGCAAAATTCCCGTCACCTGATCCGATTTCAACAATACTCCCGGTCGGCGGCAAAAGTGCTGCCGCGTGGAGGCGCATTTCCGCTTGTCCGTGGCGGATTATCAGCAAGGCTCTTTCCTCCGTACCCGCCTGGCCGGACACCCGACGTAGAGCCCTGGCTCAAGACAATCCGTTCTTGCGTAAGACAGCGCCCCGAGCGTCACGCCCCTGCCGATGGTCACACCAGGGGCAACCTTCGCCCCCGCACCGATGTATGCGTCATCCTCCACCCGTGACGGGATAGAGATGTCCCCCGGGAGACCGTGAAGTAAAATGGCTTGAGGGCCGACAAAAACCCGCTTCCCGACCGAGCAACCGGGACCAACAATGGCTTGACACTTGATAACGGAATCGTTTCCGACTTTGCATCCGTTCCCAAGCCGAACGAACTCGCCGATGTGCGCGTTTTTCCCCAGGGTCACGCCCGTGCAGACAACCGTGTATTCCAGGATGGTCACGCCCGGGGCGATCTCGCAGAGCGGGCCGATTAAGGCTCCGGTTTTCACGATGATGTCGAGATAGGTCATGCCGCAGCCCTCTCTTTCGCGTCTCTCGACACAGCCTCTTCCAGCGTCATGACCGGAAAATGCTCCATGGCGCTGCCGGGCGTCGCGTTCCAGATTTCCAAACCGGCTTTCTTGGCATCGCCCGCGATGTGCTTAAAGTACCGGATAAAGCGCGGGTAGGGGTCGCCAACCTGTTTGGTCTTGTGGTTTGAATGGTAGTTGCAGGCCCCGCCGACTTTCTGCATGTCGAACCCGATGAGCACGATCCGCGCCGCCCCGAGGTGATAGGCCAGGTCAACGGCGCAGGCACCGGAAGATCGGTTCCATCCCAGGCGGTCCGCCCGTTCCAGTTCCAGCCCGGCGGGCTTGCCGCGCTCAACCCACAGAATCCCCGGCTTTTTGGCGTGGCGCTGGCAAACCGTCACCCGCAGGCCGTGGAATGTCCGCAAAAACCTCCGGTGGTTCCAATCGTACCAGTTGCAATCCCCGAAAAAGGCCACATCCACCCACGGCCCCAAAAAGCAGGCGTCGTTTACGCCTATCACCCGCCGTCCATGGATCAACGAAAGGTCCGTGGTGGTCACGGAAGGCCCGCCGCCGATGATAAACACGGTTGCTCCGGGCCACAATTTCGGGACGGTCCAGCGCATTATTCGGCGTCTCCGTCGGGCTCGGGGTCCGCGTCTTCGGCGTCTTCTTCCGGCTCCGGCTCCATCCCGGCCAGGGCCATGGCCTCGGCCTTTCTGAGACCATTTGCGTTGATGGGCTTGCCGGTGGCCGGGTTCAGCACATCATAATAGCCGCCCTTTTTATAAACGATCTCAAGGGCCTTTGCCGGTTCCGTGCGGGGCTCCACCTCAACCTCGGTCACGGGGCCGCCGTCAAGCTGCTCGAATTTGTCAATGCAGTGACGTAGCGTGTAGGGCGGGCATTCGATGACATCGCCCGGGTGATAGGTTTTCCCCTTGTAGCGATGAGCGCCCATGCCCGGCCTCATGCGGAATTTTGCGGTTTCGGCTTCCATGTCGCCTCCCAATGGTTAGGGTGGCCGGTGTCACGGCTTGGTTAGCCGCGATCCGGGCTTGGTTTAGCTGTAGTGGATCACGCCGCAATTGCCTTCCTGATCGGCGCGAATCTGCGGAACGAGAATCGCCATGACTTTCATTTCGATTTCCATTCCGCCCTGCGTCTCCCACTGAACCACGGTCGGCTGCATGCCCACCACGGCCCGCACGGTGTCCGAGGACATTTCCACCAAAACCACGTTAGAGGCGGTCAGTTTGTCCGCGACCTTGACGTCGGCAATGGCATCAATGGCCATGAGCCGCTCGCGGATGGTCCGGTCACTGGCGGCCTTGAAGTCGTCCTCCAACTTGGCGGAAAAGTTCGAAGGCACGTACAGGATGAAGGGGCCATAGTGGTGCTTGTCCTGGGCGTCCTGGAGCATGTTAATCACGTCGTCGAGAATGGTTGATCCCGTGGCCGCCGTGGCTGCCCAGTTCGTGCCGAGAGACCCGGTGACGCGGCTCGGAAAGTCCGTGTACCCGCGCAGGGTCCCGCCGCCGAAAGTGTAGGAGGACGCGCCATTGAAAAGGACGGTCTCCACCTTCTCGGCCACCTTTTTGGTGGCGAGGCCGATGTGGGTGGTGTCCAGCGGAGACCCGCCGTTCCGGGAAACCGCCAAGGCCCGCGCCGTGAACCCGCAGTCCTTATGTGTGATTGGCAGGGGCAGATAGTTCATGGAAAAGTTCAGCCCGTCGTTCTGGCCTCGGGTCACGCCGTCCATCGAGAGCACGGCATCCGGAACGTCGTTCACGTCCTCGTATGTCAGAACCGTGGAGGCCATTCCGTTGCCTTCCAGGTCGTAAGCCAGGCCCCGGCTGATAAGGTCGTTGAAGCCGACAAGCCGGTCTTTGGCGGTCTGCAAAACCGCCTTGTCCATGGCCTGCCATTCCTCATGGCGCAGGGTGGTGTTGGTCCGCAGGGCAGCCGGGTTCATATTGGCCGCAAGCAGCCGGGAAGCAACCGACCCGTGGCCCTGTCCGTTCATGATGAAGTCCATGCTATGATCTCCTTTCGTATCGGTTTGCGCGTCGCCAGGTCGTCCGGGCTACACGATCTCCACTTTGATGCGGCCCGTGGTCGCGGTGGAGTCGGTCGCCGTGTCAACGGCTTCCAGAGCAACGGCCACGATGGGCTCGGCGGCCTCAACCACGCCCGCGCTGTCCGCCTCATGCTTCCGTAATGTGCCGTCCCCGGCGGATTCCAGGAAGTCGCCAATGGCGATGGTCTGGCTGTCCGCGAGGATGGCGTAGATTTCGACTCCCCGTGGGCAGACGGCGCACTGGACCTGATCTGCGCTGGTGTAGGTGTCGGTGATGGTTTCGCCCTGAAGCATGTTTTCCAGGGCGAACATGCGCTGGGCGTTGCCCGCAGCGGAACTATGGACCACCACGACCCCGGAAGAGTTGAGGGCGATGAGGTGCCCGGGAGTGATGGTTCCGCCAGCCGCGTACTCCTTGCGGATGGGCTCCCCTTTGAGAACGATGGTGTGCGGATTCGTAGCCATACTGTGACTCCTTTTTCTGAGTGTTTACTTTCGGTTCACGCCGTTTTGGCGGCGGTTATTTGTCCAGGTCCCACACCTTGAGGGGCTTCGGAACCTCGTTGCCCTTGGGCTCCGGCGTCTGCGTCCCGGCCTGCCCCGAGTAGTCGGGCGATCCGACTCCGGCCAGCTTGGCGGTTTTTTCCAGGGCTTCCATGGACATGGCCTTGAGTTCGTCCTCAGAAAAGACGTTAGTCTTGTGCTCCATGACGCGCTTGGTCAGGTCGGCCCGTTTCTGATCGCGCAGGCGCATGCCCTCGAAAAGGGTTTCGGCCACCTCGGGCGGCGCGTTGGCCAGGTACTCGGCGGCGGTCACGGGCTGCTTGGGCTCGGGTTCGTCGTCCTTGTTGGCCGTGGGCTCGGGCTCTTCTTTCGGCTCCGGGTCCTTGGCCTTGTTGTCATGGGCGTCCATGGCGAGCTTTTCCAGTTTTTCCAGGCCTTCGGCGGTCAGGGTGTTCAGCCATTCGGCGTCCTCAGCCGCAAACCCGCTGGCCTCGTTTCCGATGAGCGCGGCCACCCGGTCAGGGCAGCAGGGCGTTTTTTCGTTGTCGTTCATGTCGTTTTTTGCCTCCTTGTTGGCGTTGATTTCGGTAAAGCTGCGGTCCTCACGGACGCGCACGGCCTCACCGCTTGGCGCGGCTTCCTGGGTATCGGCGTCCACGGTGTAATCCTGGCGAAAAAGCTGCGTCTCGCCGTTCTCCGTCACGCGCCGCCAGATGAAGTGTCCGTTGAACGTCGCGTGGACCCAGTGCACGAATCCGCCGCCGTCAAGCGCGTCCATGTGCCGCTGTAGCCGGTTTTGGATGTCCTGAAACGACGGCTCATTTGCCAAAAGTCCGTTTTCACGCGCCACCTCGGCCAGGGCGATAAGGGCCGACTTGTCCGGCGTCTCGCCCAGGGCCTCCATGAGCGCGTTCAGGTGGTCACTTCCCATGCTCGCTCCTTGATTGCCTTTGGGTTCCTGGTTCTTTTTTTTCGTGTCGGCCTCCCTCCTTTCGCTTTTGTCGCCTGTCTCTTGGTTCGCCCTGACCCCGCAACCGTCCTGCCAGGAGCATGCCCCACGCTGCCCCGGCAAGAGTGCAAGGTGATCCGGTGAAATGTTCGTAATCGTTGACTCGTATTCTTCGCCGTTCCACGTCCCGGCCTCTCCGTCGTCAAAGGAAAAAAGCCCGCTGGACACCTCCAGGGGTTCCCCGGCCTGGATCATTCGGACAGATTCCGGCCCGTCCGGCACGCTCTCGGCGGCTGCAAGGTCAATCCAGATTTCCGCACGAACCTTTCGGTCAACGCTGTCCCATGCTGCGTTGTAGACTCGCCCCAAAACCTGGGTTTCCATGATCTGCGGCTGATTGCAGGAAACCGCCGTGTCGCCGTCCATGGGATGGAACACCGGAACCGGGACCCCGTTCCACAAATGCGCCGTGGACGCGAGTTCCGCAGCCGGGTACAGAAAAGCCCCGGAAAGGCCGGAATGGACTCCCTCGGCCAGGATGACCACCGGGACAACCAGGTGCCGCGCCCCGAGGTGCTGCTCGTAACGGATGCTGTAGTTCCCGGCCCCGAGGTTCGCCCTAACTCCACGGGCTGCTTTATTGGTTTTCATTGTTGTTGCCTCCGCTATGCGCCCGGCTCACGTTTTGGAATCCGCGCCGTGTTCTGCCGCTATATTCCTCGCCAAGGTACGGAATGGTACTGCAACGACAATTGCTTGACAGAATCCCATTGACAATGTATCCTGTCTCCAGCGTTGAAACATCAAAAACAGGGAGATCAACGGCATGAAAAGTCTCGATATTCTTGATCTTCACAAATCCTATATGGGGGGAGAATCTTTTTCTGGTATCGCCAGGCGAGTCGGCGTTTCCAAGGGGGATACTGTCAAGGGATGGTTTGTCAAAAACGGCCTTCCGCTTCGGAAAGTTGTCTCTCACAGCAGAATTAACATCGACCATGATAAGGTTAAAGATCTGTTCCTTGCTGATTACCCCGTTCAGAAAATCGCCGAGAAGCTTGGCTGCTCCAGAAGTTGCATAGTACTCAGGCTCAACGAAATTGGGATCAAGGCAAGAAACAGAAGTGATGCAATGTTTCTCAGGATGCAGCAAACACCCCCTGATGAGAGAAAGCGACTCACGAGAAGCGCACACAAAGCGGTCCGTGGCAAAAAGAGATCGTTCGAAGAGCTTTGTTATAGAGCAAGCAAAAAACAAAGCATTCGCTATGCTTCCAGAATCGAACGTATCGCGATTAAAATTTTTTCTGATTGTGGGGTCGAGGTAGTACCCCAAAAGGCCATCGGCCCTTATAATGTTGATATCGCCCTTGCAGAGTTTCCCGTCGCCGTGGAAATTTTTGGCGGAAACTGGCATGCTACCGGACGACACGCCATGAGATTCAGAAAGAGATTTGACTATATTATCAATTCTGGATGGGTTCCTGTAATCATTTGGGTCTCCAGGGATTACCCCATTGAGACCGCCGCAATAAGTCAGGTTGTCTCCATTGCAAAGAAATCTCGCCTGGACAAGTCCGTATTCGGTAAGGAGCATGTGTTTCGGGGTGACGGAAAGGCTTGCTCCATTGGAAAGAGTAACCTTGACTATAGGACCTGAATAAATCGAGGACATGATGGCTGTCGGGTTGTTCGCAAAAACAAAGGAATTACCGGCGATACACTGCGGATGCCGTGGTATCAGGCCTTCGGCCTCATCCAGAGACATGATCGCCCCATCGAGCTGGCGGCATATCGGGCACACCCTGGAGTCTCCAGCCGTTGACCATTCCGCCTCCACCTGGACTCCCTCGATTCCCGCCTGCCGGTATTCTTGGATGGTGGCCATGTGGTGCGCCCGGGTGATTTCCGTTCTGGCCAGGATCACCGCCCGGGTCCGGCCGATCTTGTGAACGCGGTCCACGATCACGGACGCCAGTTCCGGCCCTCGCTTCCCGTCGATAAGCCCCTGGGCAAGAACGCCGGAAATCTGTTGATCCATGGCGTTGTCGATGCCCTTGAGCTCGTTGAAGGTCCGGGTGTAGGCCAGGGCCGCCCGGTCCGCGTGTGCGGGGCCGTTCATGGCCGCTGAGATGGCCTGAGAGTCGCCGGGCTCGAAAGTCGGGACATCCGCCCCTGCCCGGCGCAGTTTTGCCCGTGCGCTGACAATGCCTTTCTGGTAGGCGGATTGAATGTAAACGTCCGTCCATGCCTGCTCAAAACCACGGATGGACCCGGGCCGCCGGGTGATTTCCAGAATGCCCGCATCCTCCTGCTCGTCGAGCCAGGCCATGAAGGCGTCAACCTTGCTCGCGGTCCGGTTGAAATCAAAAGCCTTGGGGCCTGCGGGTGTCGGCGCGCGGTTGGAAACCATGGTGAGGCCACCGCGTGAAAGCCCTGTGATGGCCGTCGGCGCGTCGTCGTTCAGGCCGAAGCAGTCGTTGTCCACGATGGAAACGCGGATCACACGGGCCAGGGCGTTGAACCGCCTTTTGGCGTCCGCCACAAAGGCCCGGCGCAAGGTGATGGTCCGCGTCGGGTCTATGCTTTCGCGTAGAACTCGCGGCTGCGGGGCCGCGCTATGGCAGGCAAGCGCCGTCACTCTTCAGGCACCTCCGATCCGTCGCCGATGGCTTCGTCCACGGCCTGCCCGAGGTACTGCTCCACTTCCGCGATCTCTTCCCGCGTGAACCCCAGGACCTTGCGGAGGTAGACAGGCAGCGGAACCACCATGCCGGAATCCGCGTTTACGTTGGCGTAAGCCGCAATCGCCCTGGAGAGCCTCTCCGCCTTTTCCGCCTTGTCCTTACCGGCTTCGTCGATCAGGTCCGGCCAAGTCACGGAGTAACCACCGGGCCCGCTTTCGGGCTCCGGGAGAACGCCCACGGAAACCAGCCGGTCAATCACTGGCCGCAAAATCTGCGGCTCGGCAAACCCGGTGCGCCGCTCTTCGATCACTGCCGCCCACGCGCTTTCATCCTGGGTGGACGCCAGCTCTCCGCGCTCGGACCCGATCAGGATGCGCTTTGGTATGCCTTTGCTCCCGGCGATTAGGTCCAAAAGGACGGAGACGTGGCTTGAAGGGTCGGCCACCTGGGTTCCCAGGTTTTCCACCTTCATTCCCTGGAGCCTCATGAAACGCTGCATTTGATGCACGTAGCTCTCGATCTCGGTTCTGGCTTGCGCCGCGCTCTGAGTCATGTCCGCGTCTGCGTCCGCGATAACGGCGAACCCAGGGAAGGCCCCGCGCCAGAACATTTCCGCGCTGCCGCCCGCAACCATCTCCAGGGCCAGCAGGTAGTTGAAAACGTCCTTCATGCGCGGGGTCCCGAGCACGTCGTTTTCCTGGGGGTTTTCGGCGATGTGAACGAGCCGCGACCAATGGACCACGCCCGTATTGTTGATACTTGTTTTCCCGGAAACATTTGAACGCATGGTGACGCTGTAGGTCTCCGGCAGTCCGTACCGGGCGGACGAGGTATCGCTATCCCACGTCCTGATGGTTGCGTTTCCCTCGGTGTAAGGCATGAGGTACAAAAGCTCTGAGGCGCGTTCCACTGGCAGGGACAGCGGCTTGCCGTCGTTGAAGCCCAGAAGCAAAACGCCATATTGTCCGATGCCGGCCAGGCGGTCGGCTCGCTTCATGTACGCGAAAAGTTTCCGCTGCCTCACCACGTCGGCAAGCGCCGTCTCGAAAGCCGTCTCTTTGTCCTGGTTTTCCTGAACGTCTGGATGTTTCCGCCAGGTCATGTCCGGTGGAGCGTTGACCACCCGTGCGGAGATGCCGTCGCGGGATAGCCGGTTTTGGTAGTCGGAAAATTCGAGGGTTATGGGCCACCCAAGGGCCTTGTAAAGATTGCGGTCGCCGCTAAAGCTCTTCCCGAGTCGAGAGGCCAGGGCTTGACGGCTGACCGTGGTACTCAAGGCCTGCACGATGGCCGCCTTTTCCGGCTCCGAGAGCTGCGGCGGTTTTGTTCCGTGGGAATGCGAAAGAATCAAGCTCATTTACCAGGCTCCCGCAACTTTGCGTTTTTTGTTCAGCCGGTTGAAAGCCCCCGAGGCCGCGTCCACTTGGTCCGAGAACTGGCCACGCGGGAAGCTTTTGTGCTCTTCGATGAAATCCTCGTTCCACTCGCCCAGAAGCAGGAACACGTTTTCCCCCTCCACCTGGGAGGCGTAGGGTTCGGCCCGAGTCTCCTTGTCCCCAGTTGGCCGGTCCGCAAAGACAACGAACCCGGCAAGGTTGCGGATGGTGTTCTCGGCGCTTTCTTTGCCACCGGACCCAGGCTCCTGCTCGATGCCGACTTCCACCGCCCGCCCGTCCCGCTCAGCGGTTTCTTTGATGACCTTTTCGCGTTTGCCTGCGGACCACTGGCCCTTGACCATATCCGCGATGACGAAGTGCCCGCCTGCGGTCTGGCCGATAAGCGCACCGGCAGTTCGCTTCCCGCCGTCCATGGTCCCGGCCTTGTCCCAGTAGCGAACCCAGCGCGAGACTTGCGACGGGGCGGACTGAACAACCTGGAATTTTCGCACGTTGAACAATCCGCCCCCACGCGGCACCGGCCTCTGTTGCAGTTGGCCCGCGACACCGTAAGGCCCGAGCCTCTTTTCCAAGTCGGCGAGTTCAGACTCGCCGTATTTTTCAGCCCATAGGGGGTGCCCGGCTTCGGTGCGCGGATCAACGAATCCCAAGGAGGTTTGGGATTTGGTCGGATGTTTTGATTCGAATCGGGCGGGAAGGCAAAGGTGCTCGTAGCCGCCCTGGGCCAGTACGTGCCCCGCAAGGTCCCTCTCGTGTAGGCGCTGCATGACGATGATGATTCGCCCGGTTTTGGGGTCGTTCAGGCGGGTGCTCATGGTTTCGTCCCACCACGTGAGCGCCCCTTCGCGTTTCGCCTGGCTTTCCGCCCCGAGCGTGTTGTGGGGGTCATCCACCGCGATGATGTCGCCGCCCTCACCGGTTCCCAAGCCGCCGACAGACGTTGCCAGCCGGTAGCCGGACTCGGAATTTTCGAACCGTAGCTTTTCGTTTTGGTCGGATGTGAGCTGGTACCGATCTGCCCACCGGGCTTGGTACCAGGGGGACTGGATCAGACGCCGCGTCTTGAGGCTGTCACGCTTGGAAAGGCTTTCCGCGTAAGAAGCAAAAAGCCAACGAAGATGCGGTTGCTCAACCCAGGCCCAGGCCGGACCAAAGACGGCAACGGCAAGGCTTTTCATGTGACGGGGCGGGATATTGATGAGCAGCCGGGTGATGTCTCCCCGGACAACGGCTTCCAGGTGCTCGCAGATGGCGTCCATGTGCCAGCCGGAGACGAAGGGCGTCTTTGGCTCGACCACGTGCCAGGATTGGCGGATGAAGTCTTGAAGGTGACGCTCGGCAAGGGCTTTTTTTGCCGCAGAACGGAAGATTGCCGGGCTCAGACCGCGATTCGCTACTTGATGCGCGATGGCCGCGTTCATTTGCTTTCTCCGGCCAAGAGTCGCAGTTGTTCATCCGTACACGATCCAAGGTCAAGTTTGATCGCGCCGCCGTCTTTTCCGGTGAGTTCAAGACGGTTCTTCCCGAAAAGCTCGGGGTGGCGGCGTTCAAGTATCCATGCGTGAGCCTGCCACGCCCCCCTGTTTCCGGCGCTGCGAATGGATTGAAGCGATTTTTCCATGCCGATGGCTTCGGCGGCATTGACTTCGATCCACAGATCGGCGTACGGCTGCTTGCCTTCCGCTGCCCAAGATTTCCAGTTGTACAGCGTGGATACCGCGACACCGGCAATTTTTGCGGCGTACTCGTATGTCAGGCCCAGCTCGATTGCGGAAAGGAGGCGCTTTTTTATGCTTGAATCAAACGCGAATTTTGGCGGGTTCTTAGCCATGCCTCCAGTGAGGCACAGCATACTTGGTGTTGCAAGCGTTTTTCGTCTGAATGCGGAAAACCGCCCATATCTGGTAGAAAAGTGGTTTTTGCGGTGTTATTCTGTTAAATTTTTTTATTCTGGCCCTGCTTTTGGGTCTCCATGGCCGGTTGTTTTTCTCTGGCCCTCATACGCCCGCTCACAGGTCCGCATGGTGTGAAAGCAGGCTTCGCATCGTCGCCACCGGAAAATCTTACCCTTGAGCAAGTTCGCCCGGGTGCAGACCACCTGCATCTTGCCGCCGCATTTTGGGCATTTCATTAATTACCCTCGATTTCGTGTTTTAAGCGCCCAAACAAATCACACCTTTCTGATGGAGATAGGTCTGTCCAATCGTTGTTATGTTTCTTGAAAAGCATTTTTTTTATGGCGACGGCTGTAATTTGCATAACCCGCGAAGTGCTTATATGTAGCTCTTCGCCTATGACTCTATACTGTCGATTATGCAAAAAATGCAGCACAACAATCCGTAGTTCTCGCTCAGAAAGAGAAAAAAGCATATGTCTTGCGGCTATTAATCCAACCGCATCTCGGTCCGCCATATAGGCAGTGTATTCACCAATCACAGTCACCACCTCACGATGCCGTTGACCGCCGGCTTGTCCCCGTAGACCTTCCGCTTTGAGACCTCGCAGACCTGGGCATCATCGTGCCAGAGGACCTTGTTGAGCGAGTCCTTGACGAACTTTTCCAGGTTGTCCAGGTCCGGCTTGACGGTGTGGACTTCCGGAGCGTTGTCTTTGAGCCTTCCCGCGTTCTTGCCGGTCCCGAAGTGGTACCCTGGGCGCGGCATGACAAACAAGAGTTCCATTTCCACCGGGACCTTTGGGGGCGCGGGTGTCGGTGGGCTCCCGAGAGACTCGATCACCAGGGAGGCAAAAGTCTTTTCCTGGCCGCCCTGGGTGCTGTACGTTCTAACGCCATTCCCGATCCTGGCGAACTTTGGGCGGGCCTTGGCAATCGGCAATCCCGGAACCGTGAACCTGATTTCTGGCATACTTCCTCGCTTTCTTTTTATACCTCCAACTCAAAATGGCAGGTCGTCATCGTCTTGATCCACCGTGCCCGCATCCGGACTCTTGGGCGGTTCCTGCCTCGGCGCAGGCCCTGCCTTACGCTGGCCCGAATCGTCACCGCGCCCGCCAAGCATCAGCATGGTGTTGGCCAGAACCTCGGTGGTGTATCGCTGGTTCCCGTCCTTGTCCTCCCATTGCCGGGTTTGAATGCGGCCCTCGATGTAGACCTGCCTCCCTTTGGCCAGGTACTGCCCGCAGATACCGGCCAGCTTGCCGAAGGCCACCACGCGGAACCACTCGGTCCGTTCTTCGTCTTTGTACTTTTCCGTGACCGCCACGGAGAAATTGCAAATCTCCATGCCGCTTTGGGTGTACCGAATCTCGGGATCGCGCCCCAGGTTGCCGATGATTTGAATTTTGTTGAGTCCTGGCATGGTTCATCCTCCGTAATGTCAAAAAAGACTAAACATATAGTAACTCTTACGTCCGCCCGTACTGATCCCCGTAGTCGCCCGTGGTCCGCTCCCCGAACCGCTGTTGCTCTTTCCAAAAATGCAGCCCCACCCGGGCCAGTGGGCCGTTCCGGTGCTTGGCCACCCGCGCCACCAAGGGCTTGGGCTCGGTGTCCACGTCGTTTTCCGGGTAAATGAAAATTACGATGTCCGCTTCCTGCTCGATTTCACCCGAGTCCCGCAGGTCCGAGAGTTTGGGCACCTTGCCGTCTTCGCCCGTTCGTTTTTCGATTTCCCGATTCAGCTGAGCCAATGCGACGAACGGAAGCCCCAGCTCCCCGGCCAGGTCCTTGAGGGTGGACGCAGCCTCCCCGATCTCGATGAATCGTTTCTGTTTCCCCGGGAGTTTGATTTTTTGCAGGTAATCCACAATCACCAGCCGTGCGCCCTGCTTCTTGGCGTAGCCCGTGGCTGACGCCCGGATGCGCTGGGCGGTCATGCCCTTTCGGTCCTCGATCCACAGCGGCCACTCGGAGAGGGTGTCCAGGCCGTTTTCCACCACGCGGATGTCTGGAATCTGCCCGGAAATGAAATGCCGGGAATTCTGGCGGTTCTCGCAGGCCAGAAGCCGGTCCATGATTTGACCGGCGCTCATCTCCAGAGAATAAAACACCGTGGGAATGCCCTTGAGGCAGGCCGCACGGATCAGGTTACAGGCCAGGGCGGTTTTGCCCATGCCCGGTCGCCCGGCCACCACGATCAAGTCCGAGTCCTGCCAGCCCCGAGTGCAGGCGTCCAGGGTGGGCAGGCCGGAAGTCGCCCCCGTGATTTTTTTGGGGTTGGCCATGCGGGATTCGTAGACTTTCAAACGCTCGTAGGCCAGATCGCCCACGTTGGCTGAAGCCCGATTCCGGCTTTCAGCCGCTTCCACGGCATTGGAAACCGCCTGTAGGGTGTCGGCTATCACGGTTTCGGCGTCTCCGTTAGCGGACATGACAGCATCGTACCCGCCCAGGCAGGCACCGGCCAGCCGCCGGAGACTGGCTTTTTCCCGGATGATGTCCGTGTACGCTTCCAGATTCACGGCCAAGGGCGCGTTGTCCACGATTTCCGCCAGAGCAGTGGCCCCGCCCACGGACTCCAGGAGGCCCCGTTCCTGAAGATGGTTGCCCACGCTCACCATGTCGGCGGGCTTGCCTTTGGCGGACAGGGCCAGCATGGACTCCAGAATGGACTTGTGGGCCTCCACATAGCAGTCCTCCGGCTCCATGCGTTCCGCCACCAAGTGGATGTCCTCCGGGCGGTGAAAAACCCGGGAGAGGATGGAAGCCTCGGCTTGGATGTGTTGCGGGGGCATCAGGTTCTGGTATTCGGACATGACAGTTCGAAATCCTCCGGGGTGTTGGTTCGGGTTTCCTGGGACGATTTTACCTGTCGGGGGTCGTCTCCGCGCTGGGTGCGGAACTTGATTTCGTTGCGGAGCCACTTTTGCCAGGCCGCATACCAGTTGGCGAACTTGGAGCCCCGGGAACGGTGGTGGATGAGGAAGGCCTCGGTGAGGTCGTCCAGGTCGAAAGTCGATGGGAGGCCCTTGCCCATGGCGTACACGCGCATTTGATCCGTAACCGGGAAAATATCGGGAGCGGTGGTTTTTCCATTCCGTGGGGGGGTGGGGGGGGTAGTATTCTTTTCTTCTTTACATTCTTTCCCTTCTTGTTTGTGTTCACCGCTTGTTCGTTGCTTGTTCACCGGATGTTCATTTGCTTGTTCATTTTTTTTATCGGAACCTTGGTAATCCGCCCAATTTACAATAGTTATCAAAGAAAACCGCGTGTTCGTTTCAATGTTCAGATTCCCGAGTGTTTGCAGGGTACCGAGCCAACGCCATAACGTGAGCGGGCTCGCGTCCCCTCGCCTCTTTTTTTGGTAATAAATCCGGTGCATTGCGTTCCTGCCGGAAATGAACTGTCCGGGGCCGATTTTTATTGGCTTCGAAAGGCCATCTATTTTTACCCAATGCTCCTTGTGAGAGGCCAGCATCAGGCAGAGAGTCCACAGCCGCCAGAGGTTGGGGTCCGCCCACACGGCAGAGTCCAGACTCTTGCGCCACAGTTTGATGTATCCGCCCTGGCTCACGCCTGCTCCCGGTTCGTCTGCTCTTGGTACAAAATCACTCCGGCCGCCGCGTAGTTGATGGCCCCCAGGATCTCACGAATGGCCGCCTCGGGACCCCGCAGCTTTTCCAGCTTCCGGGCTTCGGCCAATTTTTTCATGGCCTGCCCAAGAGGAAACCCCAGGCCCACCGTGCGCCCCAGGTGGCAAATGGTTTGATCCGGAAACGGAATCTCATCCGCGCCCACATGCCGTTCCCTTCCCTTACCGTCCTGGGCCTGGGAAAGCGCCTGCATCAGAACCTCATGTAGGGGCTGGTAGGCGGGGCGCACCGGGGCGGGGGGCTTTTCCACGGGCGTGGTCTTGGCCGCGTCCGCCTGCTTCCGGGCTGCGTTTTTGGCTTGGTCAAGGACGCTATCGCTCGTCGCCGTGTCCTGGGGCTTCGGGGCCTTTTTTTCTATCCGCCGGACACCACCCTTCAGCTGCTGCCGACTGACGCACCGGAAACACAATTTGTCCCGCCGCAAGGTCCACTCCCCCTGCCGGGTTTTGGCGGGTTGACCGCATTTCGGACAGGTTACGGGCACTCGTTTTCCCATCACTTCCTCCCTGTTTTGCAGCCCCTGCGGGCAGTTTTGGCATTGGATAAATTTCGGATATGGGTGAAGAGCGTACTCATAGGCCTCTTGTCTCTGGACGCAGGCTGTTTTCCGCATCCGGCAGGCAAAACGCTTGCAGTAGAAAAATTCCGGGTCCGCCAGCATTTTTACGGCTTGAGCTTCTTGTTCGGGGGTCATGCAAAAAGCTTCCTTTGCGCCGTCTCAACCCGCAAACGTTCGGCGGCGATGGCGCAGTATTCTTCCGAGAGTTCGATGCCGATCCAGGCGCGGTTGTATTTTTCGCACGCATCAAGCGTTGACCCGCTACCCGAAAAGGGATCAAGAACCACATCGCCCGGCTTGGAGTGCAGTTGAATGAAGTGCCCGGCAAGAGAGACGGGCTTTTCTGTTGGGTGCTGAGTCTTGGATGGAATTATTTTTGATATCCCATGCGATGGCCGAATAACGTTTTCGACCCGCTTACTTTCGTCGTACCACCTGCAAGCAGCACCGGCCCTCATCCCAACTAATATCGTCTCGTAACTTCTCCGATAATGCCACCCCATTCCCATGGGGCCTTTGTCCCAAACAACCATCTGCTTGAAATCAAAAACTTCATCCATCCAAAGCGCCCACCTTGCAAACTGCGGATCGGGTCCGCCGCCGCCGCAGCAGCAGCAGAAGCAGCAGCCAGGAGAAAGCACGCGGGAAAAATCGGTTAGCAGGTCCTTGAAAAGCTCGTTCGCCTCCGCGCCGTCGTTTGCGATTGGCCTGTTGTCTCGTTCGGGCACATAGGATTTCCTCCCTAACGCGGCCTCCCATCTTGAAATCAAGTCCCCGTTGTTGTTGTTGTTGTGCCCGTATGGCGGATCGGTGAAAATCATGTCGCAAGCTTTGTCTGGAATGGCCGGAACAATTGACCGCGAATCCCCACAATAAAGCACCCCGTTTTCCGTCTCGTAGTACGGTTCTTGCGGGATTTGCTCTTTGATGGCGTCAATCTTTGGGTTCACGATTATTCCCACTCCCACGCTTTTTGTTCGCCCGGGTGCCCCGATTGATAACGAACGCCCCGGGCAGCGCCCGTGAAGGATTCGGCCATCAGCGGATAAGGCCGATTTCGCATCGGGGCCGACGGTATGGAATGAATCACCGGTCTTTCCTCCCGGTGCGCATATCGGCCAATGCGTGGGTCAGGTCGATGGAGGCCCGCTTTACGGCGGCAGCCTCCCGGTTGGGGGTCCAGGCCTGGCTCCTGGGTGCGGCCTTGTACTGTTCAACTCGGCCCAAAAAACGAAGACACTCTCGTTCCGCAAGCATGACGGCTTCCCGTTCCATACTACTGGCTCCTTTTCATGGGTTTTTGGGGGACGTGAAGCAGGCGGCGGTGTCGGGGAGGAGGTTTGCAGCACGGACCATTCCCCCAGTCGCCAGTTCGATTTTTTTTGCCATTGCCGGGCTTGGGAGTCTGACCCCCTTCTCGATCCTGTTGATTGTCGCCGGCGTTGTCCCGACGGCCTCCGCCACTTCGCGGAGCTTCATCCCGGTCAGCGATCTCCACAGTTTCAATGGGTTTTGTGTTTTCATAATTAAGCATTTAATCTGTAATAATCCCGGTGTCAACAAATATTTTTTCCAGCCCGGACATTTTATTCTTGACACCCTGTTTCCGGTCTGGTAAAACTGGAATCAAATAGCAGGACAAACCGCGATTCGGCGCGGGCTCCGCAACTCAAAGGGAGGGGGATAAAATGCACATCGGCATTAAAGAAATCGACTGGGCCGCTGCACTCCAATTGGAGAGGAACCGGGGGTTTATTTACGCCCCGGACGAAACCACCGACGCAACCGACCTCCGATATGCGGAGATACCATACTACAATGGATCGAAAGACTCCTACAAGGTCCTTGTCCGCAGCCTGGATGAGGGTGATTGGTGGGAAATTTTCGTCACGGTCGAGCTCAACAACGACCAAACCCTCTGGGTCCCCCTCACCGATGAAGCCGTCCGGGGTTTCCTCGAAGATCACGGCCCGGCTGTTGCCCACGCCTTTCCGGAACTTCACCCCGCCTGCCGGGAGGTAGCCGCATGATCTCCACGCGCCCGCTCACCGTCACATTACGCGTACCCGAAGGAGTGGTCACCGTCCACGGAATGCGCCTTTTGCGAGACGGAAGGCACCCGATGGACCCGGCCTGCGAAGATGATTGGGTCGAGTTTGACGCCATGGATGTGGACGGGGCCGACGTGTCGGACTGGCAGGCGCTGGGCATTCTGTTCGAACACAGGGAAGATTTTATCGATGCCTACCAAAAGCGACGTGACCGCAGCAAGAAACGGCTTTTCGCCGGATAAACCCACCCCGCGCCCGTCCCCCCAAGGAAGCGGGCGCGGATAACATCAACCCATCGGGGCCTTGCCGGTAACGGGAAATCCGCCGGTAAGGCCCCTGGGAGGGGAAAATCATGGCAACCAAACCCGCAAAATACCGCATCTGCCGCAGGGCCATGGCCTGGGGAGCGGAAACCCACCGGGGGAGGGCCGTTTACCTGTCCCGGAAAGAGGCCGAGCTTTTCACCGCCAAGATGAACCGCGAAAACCCCGGACTCAAGCACTGGCCGGAAAGAGTGGAGGAGAAATGAAAACCGCCGCCAAAGTCGCCGCAATCCTGGTCCTCTTCGCCGCCGCCGCCCTTTGCGACGATCCCGAGGCCGCGAAATATACGCCGGTAGTGTGGACCTGGAAATCCTGGGTCGCCCTTCCGATCCTGGTCCTGGCTGGCGTGGGGCTGGCGGGGTTCGCGTGGGTGTGGCTGCGGGATATGTGGAGGGAATACAGATGAAACCCGGAATCTACGACGGCATACCGCTCCACGAATACCTCAAGATCGACGCCCTGGCTTCGTCAACCTTGACCCGGTTCCACGAATCCCCGGCCCACTCCCAGGTCCCGACCATCGAAACCGACGCCATGAGACTTGGCAGCGCCTTCCACGCTCTGGTTTTGGAGCCGGAAAAGTTTCGAAAGGAATACGGGGTTGCGCCCACCGGTATTCGCCGGGGCTCGAAAGCATGGGCCGAGGCCGAACTGGACAACGCCGGTAAAAACGTCCTAAAAGCCGAGGATTACGACAAAATCAAGTCCATGGCCGAAGCCGTCAACCGATCCAAAACCGCCCGGGGCCTGCTTCGTGGGGGTGTCATGGAAAGAACGTTGATCTGGCGCGACAAACGAACCGACCTCCTATGCAAGGGCCGCATGGACTGCCACCAGGGCAACCTCATCATCGACCTGAAATCGGCCAAGGACGCGAGCGAGTACGGGTTTCAAGGGGCCATCGGTAGCTACCTCTATCACTGGCAGGCCTGGTTTTACCTCACGGGCGCAACCGAGGTGACGGGCATCGAGCATCGGAATTTTCTCTGGATCGCCGTGGAAAAAAAACCACCGTTTGGAGTCGGCATCTATGCAGCAGGCAAAGAATCCTTGGATAAGGCATCGGTCGGCATCTACGACGCCATGACCGGATACGCGGAATGCAAAAGAACCGGCGTTTGGCCCTGCTACCCGGACCGGGTGGTGGAAATCGAAGCGCCAGGATATTCGGATTAAGGAGGGGAAAATGGAAAACGCAATCGCTGTTCAGAACACGCCGAAAACCGAAGTCTCCCGCATTGACGGAGATATGTTCTTCAACGTGGAAATGTTCAATCACGCACAGCGGGTCGCAAAGATGCTTGGTGCATCCACCATGGTTCCGGATCACTTCCGGGGAGCTTCCAACATCGGAAATGTTCTCATCGCCATGAACTACGCCTCCCGGGTCCGCATGGACGTTTTCATGGTCATGCAAAAAATGTGCGTCATCCATGGAAAGCCCGGAATCGAGGCTCAACTCAAAATCGCGCAACTGAACGCCAGCGGAAAAACATCTCCGATCCAGTACAAAATCACGGGGAACATCAACAAGCCCGTGAACGACGAAGACGGGTGCATGGCCTACGTAACCGACCTGAAAACCGGCGAGGTTGTGGAGGGGCCGGAAATTACATGGGGCCTTGTGAAGGCCGAGGGATGGATGGATAAGCGCGGCTCCAAGTGGGGGACCATGCCTGCCAAAATGTTCCGTTACAGGTCCGCCTCTTGGCTGATCGACACTCACTATGCCGAGGTTTCCCTGGGCCTCCCGACCACCCACGAACTGGAAGACTGGGTGGATATGACACCGAGAAGCGACGGCACTTACGCCACCGAAACCGCCGACTCCATCACCGCCCGCGCCCACGCCAACGCCGAACCCACTGTGGACCCGACACCGGAGAATCCGACTCCCGTTGCCGATCAAACGCCGGAAACCCCCCACTCCGGTGCCGGGTCCTCCAAACCTTCCAAGGCCGAAGCCGCCGCCGAGGAAAAGGCGCAAAAGGCCGCGCTGAAGAAGTACCTGGATGCGCTGGAGGCCGTGAACCCGAGCAAGACCGAACTGGAAAAGATCAAGATCGCGCATGACATCGGGCTGAGCATCCCGGATAACGCCCTTTCGTCCACGGAACTGGGATGGCTCCTGGCCGAAATCAACGAGCTTTCTGTCAGCGGTGACGAAGCCGCATAGCCAACCCCTCGCGCCGACCACATCCTTCGGCGCGTCACCCAGCCCCCGGTCGGGCCGAATCCTGGCCGGGGGCCTTCAAAGGATTTTGCATGCGATACAAACAGTTTTTAGCCGAAAAACTTATAAAACATGAAAATGACGGGATAGAGCGTGGACTCGATGCGCTAAACCCGATGCTGTTTGATTGGCAACAGGCCATCGTTAGGTGGGCACTCAAAAAGGGAAGGTGTGCGCTTTTTGAGGATTGCGGCCTCGGGAAAACCCCGCAACAGCTCGAATGGGCAAAGCATGTTTGTGCCCATACCGGCGGCGATGTTTTAATCGTTGCCCCTCTTGCCGTGTCCGCTCAGACTGTGCGCGAAGGAGAAAAATTCGGGGTTTCCGTAAACCGATGCCGTACAATGTCTGATGTGATTTCCGGGGTAAACATTACCAATTACGAACGCCTGGATTCTTTCGACCCATCCGTGTTCTCGGGTGTTGTGCTGGACGAAAGCTCAATTTTAAAATCGTACTCTGGAAAAATCCGCAACCAGATTATTCAGTCTTTCAAAGACACTCCATTCCGGCTTGCATGCACGGCGACACCGGCGCCCAACGACTTCATGGAGCTTGGAAACCATGCTGAATTTTGCGGAGTGCTCACCCGGACAGAAATGCTGTCCATGTTTTTTGTAAACGACTCAAGCGACACCGGAAAATGGAGACTCAAGGGGCACGCGCAGTCTGAGTTTTGGAAATGGATCTGCTCCTGGGCTATTATGCTGCGTCAGCCGTCGAACCTGGGCTATGACGATGAGGATTTTATCCTTCCCAAACTCAACACATTCCAGCACACGATTAAAGCGGGAAAACCCCTTCCGGGGCGGTTATTTGTGGAACCCGCACAAACACTCATGGAGCGCAGAGTCGCCAGGCGAGAAACCACCGAGGAACGGTGTAAGAAGGCCGCTGAAATCGCAGGCAGGATAGACGGGCCATGTCTTGTTTGGTGCGACTTAAATGCGGAAAGCGCCATGCTGACCAGCATGATAAGCGATGCGGTTGAAGTCAAGGGATCGGATTCAAACGAGCACAAAGAAAACGCGATGATAGGATTTTCCTCCGGCGATATTCGGGTGATGGTCACAAAACCCTCCATTGCAGGGTTTGGAATGAACTGGCAGCACTGCTCAAACATGATTTTTGTCGGGCTTTCCGACAGCTACGAAAAATATTATCAGGCCACACGCAGATGCTGGCGGTTCGGGCAAAAAAACCCGGTGAATGTGCATTTGGTCACAGCGGACGTTGAGGGGGCAGTTCTTGCGAATATCCAGCGCAAAGATGCCGATGCGAACCACATGGCCCAGGAGATGGTGAAAAATATGTCTGATATATCCAGCGGAGAAATTAGTGGGACATCCAGGGAAACCGCAGCATACCACCGAGACGTGGCCGAAGGGGACGGGTGGGCGATCCACCTGGGGGATTGCGTCGATGTCTGTCGCGGGATTGAGTCTGATTCCGTTGGCTATACGATTTTCTCCCCGCCGTTTGCAAGCCTCTACACGTATTCCAATAGCGACAGAGATATGGGGAACGCCCGGAATCACGATGAGTTTATGACGCATTTTGGTTTTCTCGTATCGGAATTATTCCGTGTCACAATGCCGGGACGGTCTGTTTCTTTTCATTGCGCCAACATCCCCGCAATGAAGGAACGAGACGGATATATCGGTTTAAAGGATTTCCGGGGCGACCTGATCCGCATTTTTGAACGAGCCGGATTTATCTACCACTCTGAGCATGTGATATGGAAAGACCCCCTGATCGAAGCAACCAGAACAAAGGCGCTTGGGTTGATGCACAAGCAGCTCTGCAAAGATTCCTCGCGCTGTCGGGCCGGGATACCGGATTATCTCGTAACCATGAGAAAGCCAGGAGAAAACCCGAATCCGATAGAACACGGGAAGGTAGAAAAAACGCCTCCCGATTTAACAGCGGGAGAATTTAACAGGGGTGAGTAACAATGTGGCTTCCTCATGGATGGTGGATTGAAGTTGAAGGCAGGATAAAGCATTTCGCTTTTTATGCCGGAGTTGAAAACTTGGTGAAAATTGAGTCTCCAGCGAAATTTCGCTCGGCAAAAGCGGCAAGCAAGGCGGCTGAAAACGCTTTAAGATTAATGGCTTACGAAATTCGGGATGTCGGTTGGACGAAATTTCGCTGTCATTCTCGGATACCTGGGACACATCGAGCCTATTGCGGGGCAAATGTAGGCGACAGTCCGAACATTCATAACTACGAAACGCCGCCCTGCGGAAATTGCTATCGAATCCTCGAATCAATCCCATATCCCGAAAATCCGGAAGCCGACGTAAAAAAACACTTCCGGTATGTATCGTTTAACAGCGAGAGAATACCCGTAGGTTTACAGCGGGCATTAGAAAAACTGAAAGGAGAAAGTCATGGATAGCGAGATGGTTGAGAGAAACGGAAAACTTTTTATCCTTGATGCTTGGCAGAACCATTTTTCACTCCCAGTCAAATATCGGACTGCATGGCCCACGGGACTTTTTGCGACGGATTATCCGCATTTTGTAGGTAGAACCGTAAAGCCTAATGGAGGTGGAACCTATCGTTTTTCAGACGGATTGTGTATCCGGCTTGAGCATGGAGGCGAGACTCGGCCAAGTTATGAACACAGTGAAGAGCGCAGAATCCCCAGACCGCCGATGAAAAAAGAATATCGCAACGGGAGATGGTGCTTGTAATGTTCAACGGCTGGAAAATAACAAACATTTTCGATGCTCCCCCATGTGAGTTGGACACGGTTGACGGGCCCTACAACAAGACCGGATATCAGTTGGAGCATAGGGACGACGGTTTTGCCATTACGGTCGGATTGCAGGAATACATATCCGGTTGGTCGGCGTGGGAGGTCCTCTACTGGTTGAACGAAAAACAAGCAATACCAAGGAGATGCAATGAAAGATCAAATCGTAAAATGTTTTCTCTGTAACGGCGATCATGGTCTGGGCCCCTGTCCGCAGATCAAAGCCGGGGTGAAGTGCGAATGCGGGAGCAACAATACCGTGTGGATTTCGGGCGGTGGATTCCAGGATGCCGACGCTTCACGGGGACTACCGATGATCGAAACCAATGGCCAAATCGCATGTAACGATTGCGGACGGACCTGGTGGGACTAACGAAACGTGAGTCTATTCAGGAAATTCAATTGTGGGAAGGGGCTCTGCTCATTTGTCGGGGAACACGAAAGCTTGGCCCGTGGCGTAAAGTATAGCCACGAAACATGGCGGAAATACGCATCTCCGGTCT
>Ga0180431_10000938_pt1 | contig 40950 bp, 44 predicted proteins | sample SS_ome_11_FD_132459 | JGI IMG/M metagenome (GOLD analysis project Ga0180431, IMG submission 132459) | Hypersaline lake sediment archaeal communities from the Salton Sea, California, USA - SS_1_MS_1 metaG | ecosystem: Environmental > Aquatic > Non-marine Saline and Alkaline > Hypersaline >... | reverse complement strand
TGTCTTGCTGGCAGATTTTGCACACTTCCAAATCGGGGGCAAAGCGGATTATTTTTTCTCTGCCTCGTCTGTTTTCGAGCTCGAAAGGGCTGTTACTTTGGCCAGGGAATGCTCCTTACCTTATTATATTATAGGAGGCGGATACAATATTCTGTTCGATGATATGGGATTCAGAGGACTGGTCATCAAAAATGACATTCAGGGTATGGTGAGGACCGCGAAGGACAAAGTCCGCATATCTTCGGGATCGGCACTGCCTGATTTTGTGCATTATTGTGTCGAACAGGGGCTTGGCCGCCTGGAATTCTTAGCCGGAATTCCCGGCACTGTCGGGGGCGCTGTCTGCGGGAATGCCGGCGCGTTTGATGGGGAAATCGGGGATCATGTGGAGGAGGCTCTGATTTTCGATGAGCAAGGAGGCGAACAGGAAGTCGGCAGGGAGTACTTTGCCTTCGGCTACAGAAGCAGTCTCCTCAAAACAACACGGGATGTCCTGCTGAATGTGAGTCTTTCCCTTGAGGAGCGCGAGAGGAACAAGATCACAACCACGATAGAGGAGATCCTCGAGAAGAGAAAGAAGAAACATCCGCCATGGGACATCGCCTGTGCGGGGAGTTTTTTTCAGAATCCAATTCTTCCCGATGGACGGAAAGTACCGGCGGCCCAGCTACTCGAACAAGTTGGTGCCAAAGGTTTTGCAGTCGGGAACGCAGCCGTTTATGAAGATCATGCCAATTTCATTATCAACAAGGGTGGCGCCACGGCCAAAGAGGTGTGTCAGCTGGCAGAGGAACTGAAGAAAAGAGTGAAGAATGAGTTCGGTGTGGACCTCAGGGAAGAGGTCATTTGTCTTCCAGCACACCCTCGATTAACTTGATTGAATCCGGGGATATTTCTGCCCGCCTCTTGGCGATTTCCAGGGCTTGCAAGGCGAGGGCTGTGTACATTTGGTGAAAGAGGGGGAATTTCTCCAGAGCATCCATATGATTTTTAACGGATTTGTGATCTCCTCTAGCGATGGGACCGGAGAGGGCTCCGGAAGTGTTAAGTTTCTTTACGTTTTGTAAAGTTCTTTCGACGAGAGGAAGAAGGAGGTCATGTCCGGTATCCTGTGTCAAGCCACATTGCTGAAGCAGGGATACGGCGACGTCCAGGAGTGCAACGAAAAAGTTGGATGCGATACTGCAGGCGGCATGATAGACAGGCTTGTCTTCAGCCCTGATAACAAAGGGATGACCGCCGAGATCCCTGACAAGTTTGGCCGCTAAGGTTCTCGCTCGCTCACCGCCTTCAAGAGCAAAGTACACACCCCGGAAGGCTCCGGCATCTTTGAGTTTGTGCGGGAAAGATTGATTGGGATGAACCGAAGCTGTTAGCGCGCCTTTGGATTCGAGGCTATAGAGTAATCGGGAGGGATGCAGGCCGCTGCAATGGAAGACTAGCTTTCCCTCCCAATCTATTTTTTGGCTTTTGAGTTCAGCGACGACGCCGGGGATGTCATTGTCGGGAACCGAGACGACAATGATTTGCGCCGAACGCGCGGCTTGCCCATTATCGGTGAGCGCTGATCCTTGTCCGATCAATCTGGCACTCTCTTCTGCCGAGTTTCGTGATCGAGTAGAGATGGCCGAGATGATGTATCCTTTTTGAGAGAGGGCATAGCCGAGTGAGGCTCCAATCCGCCCCGCACCGATTATGGCTACTGTTTTCATTTTTTCATCGTGAAAATATCGATCCATTGTTCGACTTCAAGGGGAGTGGGAATGCGGACGTGTTTTTCCAGCTCTCTTTGCTTTTTATGCCTTTTGAGAACTGGCTTGAGTTCCTTGTTGAACTCCTCACAGGTCATAGATTTTGCGCCCTGCTGACGGGCATAGTCTTTCAATTCCCGGTCAGAGCTTACCACGTTGAATTTTTTCAAAACTTCCTGTTGGGATATGATATCTTTGATGACAGAATCCGCATTCTCATCCCTGTCTGGAAAGATCACCGAAAAAGATCCTTCGGGGAATTTTTGTTCGGATATTTTTGGGTCCGGGGGGCCGTCGAAGACGAGGAAGATCCTGCTCCTTGTCATTTTATAGAATATCCACAACTTGGCTGTGAGCTCACGCTTGCTCCGGGGATCTCTGTGGGCGAACCGCGAGGTGTGGCCGATAAAGTTGTTGCCATCGATCAAATAGGCCATATCCTTAAACGGCAGCGAGTTGACTTTTCCTGCGATGCTTCAGGTCTGCATCTTTGCCGGTGCCCTCAGGGTGTACTGGAAAGCTTTTGAAACCCTATCCGCTAGATAGACTAGAGGGTGTAGGATTCTCCGGGATTGAGGATTATGACCTCTGCCAAATCCCCGACCTTGTTTTTGAACTCCTCCGGATCGGTACTGACAATGGGAAATGTTCCGTAGTGGACGGGAATCACTTTCTTGGTTTGGATGAATTCCACGGCTTTACTCGCCGAGTTTATGCCCATGGTGTAGCGGTCACCGATGGGAAGAAAACTCAAATCCGGATGGAAAAATTCTCCGACGAGTTTCATGTCGTACGTCAGCCCTGTATCCCCGGCATGGTAGATTGTCTTCCCATCCATCTCGATGATCACGCCAGTGGGATCTCCGGATTCGGCGGAATGAGTGGCGGTAACCATGTGAATAAGGACGCCGTTGCTCTCGATCGTTCCCCCGATGTTCATGCCTTCGGTGGGAATACCCTCAGCTTCAGCCTGGACAGCAACCTCGTGGACCGAGACCAGCGTGGCTCCTGTTTTTTTGCAGATATCGAAGGCATCGCCTTTATGGTCGCCGTGGTCGTGCGTGACCACCACAACATCGGCCTCTGTAATTTCATCGGGAGTCGCCGAGGCAACGGGATTTCCCGTGAGAAAAGGATCGATGACAATAGTCTTGGTTCCTTTTATGATGACTGCGGAATGACCTAGCCATGTGATTTCCATTCTCTTTCTCCTCCTTATCAAATTCCTAAGATATTATAAAAACTACATCGGTAAAAGCCAAACAAAAAGGTGCCAGGCACCTTTTTATCCGGGCGGCCAGGTCATGCGCCGCCCGCCCAGGACGTGAAAATGAATGTGGAACACATCCTGGCCGGAATCCCTGGCAGTGTTCAGAACAATCCTGTAACCGGTTTTTTTGATCCCCTTCAACTGGGCGATATGACGTGCTTTCAAAAGGATTCGGCCGAGAAAATCCTTTTCCTCCTCCGGTATGTCATTCAGAGACGTATAGTGTTTTTTCGGAATAAGGAGAACGTGCACCGGTGCCTGCGGGTTGATGTCATCGAAGGCGATCATGGCCTCGTCTTCATAGACGATTTTTGCCGGAATGTCCTTGTTGACTATTTTGCAAAAAATACAATCTTCCATTGACTCATCCTTTAGAATTTTTTTCTCTCCCGGCTAGATCTCACAGCGGCCGGGATGGATCAGTCCTCGATTCTTTCGATGTTCACGCCGAGAGCTTGCAACTTGTCCTCTATCTTGTCATAACCTCTGTCGAGATGCTCAGGCCCGGTGATTATGGTCTCGCCCTTGGCTATCAACCCGGCCAGAACAAGAGAAGCAGCCGCCCGCAAATCCGTGGCGATTGTTTCAGCTCCAGAAAGCCGGGTTTTCCCTCTGACAATGGCTTTATCCCCGGATACTTCGATATTGGCGCCAAGCCGGAGGAGTTCGTTCACATGAGAAAATCTGCGGTCAAATATTGTCTCTGTGATGATTGATGTGCCCTCGGCCTGCGTCATCAATACAGTAAAGGGCGCCTGCATATCTGTCGGGAATCCAGGATAGGGAGATGTTGTTATGTCTTGAGGTTTGATGGCATGGCTTCCGATGACGCGGAGTGTCGTGTTGTTGAGCTTGTCGATTTTTGCTCCAGAAAACCGCAGCCGTTCGATGAGCGTGATCAAATGATCGGGCTGCACACGGTTAAGCACAACATCTCCGCGTGTCAAAGCCCCTGCCACGAGGAATGTACCGGTTTCGATCCTATCCGGGATGATGGAATGAATCGCCCCGCCAAGATCTTTGACTCCCTTTATACGGATAGTTTCCTCGCCGATTCCGTCGATTTTTGCCCCCATTTTTACCAGAAGCTTGCATAGACAGGACACTTCTGGTTCTAGGGCGCAGTTTTTCAGAATCGTTTCTCCCTGAGAGAGAGCGGCCGCCATCACCAGGTTTTCTGTCGCACCGACACTTTTTTTCTCGAAATCGATCTCCGTTCCCTGCAGCCGCTTCGCCTCCGCCCTTATATATCCGTGCTCTAGTTTGATGGTGGCACCCAATTTTTCCAGTCCATGAATATGGAGATCAGTCGGGCGCGAACCGATGGCACAGCCTCCAGGCAAAGCGACGATGGCCTTGCCCTGACGGGCAAGCAGCGGCCCCAGAACCAGAACGGATGCCCTCATGGCCCGAACCAGTGTGTAGGAAGCTTCCTGTGAACGAATCCTTTTGACCTGAAGGGATAAAGAATTCTTTTTCAGGTTGTATTCAGCGCCCAGTTCTTGAGTGAGAGTCAACATGGTGAAGACATCTGTCACCAGCGGAACATTCCTCAGCCTGAGCTTTTCCCGGGTTAAAAGCGCGGCAGCGATGGCGGGCAGAACGGCGTTTTTTGCTCCGCTGATCCTGACTTTTCCCCTGAGGTGGACGAGAGGATCACCTCGAATTCTGATCTTCTTCATTGTTTTTCATTCTAAAGTATTGCCCCGTAAAATTCAATCCTCCCCGGCTTGATAGCAGTATTTAAAGAACGGATTGTATCTGGACAAGCTGCTTTCTTCTGAAAAGCAGTATCCGACACCTGAACAGGCGCGTCTTCTCTTTTTGGATCGATTAAGCCGGAACGATTGAGATTATGATTTGGAGCTATCCAGATTTTTTGTCCTTGTAGTTCTGTATGACAGTGCTTAGCCTCTTGGCCCCCTCCACAATTTGCTCTTTGGTCGGGAACGAAAAATTTATCCGCATGGTGTTGTAACGCCGGTATCCAGCGGGATAGCATACCTCGCCGGGAACAAAGGCCACTTTCTGTTCGATGGCCAGATGAAAAAGATCCAGTGTGTTTATATCATCGGGGACGGTCATCCACAGGAAGAGCCCTCCCTCGGGCTTGGTCCATGTGACACCCGTGTCCTCGGGAAAATTTTCTTCCATAGCACCAAGAAAGAAGGCCAGTTTTTCTTCATAATATTTTCTGGCTTTCTGAAAGTGCGTCTCCAAATCGAATTCTCTCAAAAAAGTGCTGCAAATATCCTGGTTCAGCTTTGGCGTGTTAAGAGTATTGGATCCCTTGATGAATGTGAATTTCTTGATCACATCCGGAGATCCGATGTTAAAACCCACTCTCAATCCCGGGCACAGGATCTTGGAGAACGTGTAGACGCCGATGACGTTTCCCTGATTTTCATCAAGAGAATAGATGGCCGGAATCTGTTCTCCTCTGTATCTTAACTCTCTGTAAGGGCTGTCCTCCACGATAGGGATTTCGTATTTTTTCGCCAAATCAAGCAGCGCCAGCCTCTTTTCTAAACTCATGGTTATCCCTGAGGGGTTTTGAAAATCTGGAACAACGTAGATGAATTTCGGCTTTTTCCCCCTGTTAATGGAGGCCTCGATATCCTTGCCAAGCATCTCGATGTCTGTTCCGTCCTCCTGGATATCTCGAGCGATGTACTTGGCGTCCTCCAGCTCGAAGGCAGCCAGTGCACCGCCGAAAGTGGGCAGATCGCAGACAATCAAATCCTGCGGATCAAGAAACAACCTGCCCAACAAATCCAGCCCGTGTTGTCCTGAGCTGGTGATCATGATGTTTTCCGGTTCGATCACGATATCATCGGTTTTGAGATAATCGATGATAGCGTCCAATAGATCTTTTTCGCCGAGGATGGGTGAATATTGTAAAACTTTATGATAGCTTTCTCTGATCGATTTTTCCGCGGCCTCCCGGATAAAATCCACGGGAAACAGCTCCGTGCTGGGAAGTCCTCCCGCGAATGATATGATATCGGGATCGACCAGATACTTGAGCATCTTCCCGATGGTGTACCCCTCAAAACTTGCCATTAAACGTGCAAACGCATAATTCATTGTGTGCCCCCTAATTCAATCAGGAACGAAACTTCTAATTGCAAAACTATGGTGATTTGGCTTTGTACCTCTCCGGGTCGTCAAAAACATCCAGCACATACACCCTCGAGTCAAATTTTGCCCCGTGGTCCACTCCCTCGGGGATGTAATACCAGTCCCCTTTTTTGTATGTGTGGGTGTTGTCGCCGATAGTCAGGTTCATCTCCCCTTCGATCACCATGCCCCACTGGGCACAGTGGCAGTGAGGTGGCACTTCAGTGCCCGGCCCGATGTCAAAAAACACGGCCTGTGTTTTTTCACCTTGAAGTAGCCAGGCTCTGATGCCCTTCAACTGGGGAGGGAGATCAACCTCTGGGAGGTTTCTCAGCAGTTCCGGATACGGTGTCTCATCCCATTCGTTCATCCAATCTATCATTTTGACCTTCCTTTAAAAACGTATTGCCCAATCGATTTTCATCGATACCGGCATTCTGCCTTTATCTCTTTTCCCTGCCGTTCACAACTCGATCAAGTCTTGGCTGAGCAGTCGCAGGTTTTAGTTGTCTAGAGTAATCCTTTGATGTAACCGCCATCGATCTGGAGAGATGTCCCTGTTATATAGCCCGCACCTTCGGAGGCCAGGAAAGCGACCGTCTGGCCGAACTCTTCGGTTGTGCCGATGCGTCCCATCGGGATATCAAGCTCGGTCTTCCTGTAAAAATCCTCGACGGTGCCCTTGCCGGATTCAGCAAATGATTTTGCAAGGTTTTCAACTCTCTCTGTCTTTGTGTATCCAGGACACACTGCATTCACTGTGATACCGTAAGGTGCGATTTGATCGGAAAAAGACTTAGCGAATCCCAGCACGCCAGCCCTGGCAGTGTTGGACAGAATCAAATTTTTAACAGGCTGCTTGGCTGAGATGGACACGATGCAAATAATCCGTCCCCACGACTTCGCTTTCATATAAGGAACAACTTCGTAGCAGAGGCTAATCGTGCTCATGAGGTTTAGCTCCACAGCCTCCCGGTAGTCATCGGGCCCGAAATCATCCCACATCCCGGGCGGGGGGCCTCCGGCATTACAGATTAAGATATCAATAGGCCCGAGATCGGCCGCCGTCGATGCAACCAGCCTTTGGATTTGATCCGCACTTGTGACATCAGCCGGGTAGGCCATTACTTTTCCCGCCGTCTCTCCAACGATGGCATCCCTTGCCGTGAGAAGTTTATCCTTATTCCGGGCGCACATGGCTACTTTCGCCCCCTCACGGGATAGCTGAAGAGCCGCCGCTTTGCCCAGGCCGCTGCTGGACGCGGTCACCAACGCCACTTTGTTCTTTATTCCTAAATCCATATCTCCTGTTTTCCTGAGAAGAGGATTGTGATTACCGGTAGGCAATTTTTGCGAACACGGCTTTGTGCCCCCGGCGCATGATCTCTTTGGCGTCTTGATCGCAGCGCACACACTTATGGTAGATGACATCTCCGATCAGCTCAGCCTTTTCGTTTCGTTCTTCATCGGAGAGGAAGTAGGCCTCCATGGTGTCGTACGGGCGCGATGTGCCGTCGCTCTCGTACTTGATAGTCACATCTGTTCCCTCATCCAGAACACGAAAGGCACTCTCTGTCCAGTTGAAGTCCTCCATCCCCAAATCAGGATTGATCCGGAGATGAGCGGCGCAGTAGACCCGGGGCAGCCCAGAGGCGGCAAGCTCTTCGCTGCACTGAATGAAGGTCTCTGCCGTGGCCGCATTCCCGATGTTGATCTCATAGATCGGTGTGGTCCCGTCATCGCGCAGATATTCTTTGATGATGTTCATCAGCATTCTGAGCTGGATGGCGTTTTGTGTGGAGAGGAGCATGGAGATCTTGAAAGACAGGTTGGGAATCTCCCTTGCGTAATAGCAGGCCGCAACAATGGTCGACCAACTGGGATTGAGGAAAAAATTGCCTCCTGTCTCCAGCGCAGCCCGGGTGACTCCGTCGAGATAGACGAGGTGATTGTTGTTGCCCACTTCAATACCTCCGAAGTTACCGAAGGCTGTTCCCATATTTTTCATGATGAGCTGGCTGATGCCGTTCCCCAGGTCCCGTCTTTCAAATTTTTCGCCGGTTACGCTCTCTACGCGCGCAAACCTCTCTTCGGGCAATGGCGTGCCGATGAGGTTTGTCGAGCAGAACTTGCTGGCCCCTAGGATGTTTTCGGCCATAGTCAAAGTAGTCTGCAGGTCTCCGCTGTAGACATAATGTTCGGTCAGGGGCACAACAGAAATCATCTCTGTCGGGAAAAGAATATCAGCATTTTCCGCCACCCGGCGCATGCAGCCCAGAGTGACCGGTGCTGCCTGAAATCCGGAAACCTGTGTCGTGCAAACGCCCTCCTTCGTGACCTGAATATTGTTTTTTTCGACGAAATCCTCGACCTTGGCAAAGCCTTTCGCGTATTCTTCGGCTTTGGCGATGGTTTCTCCGAAACCCTTGTTTTCGGCGGCTGTCTTTCTCGTCTCGTATTCCCTCATTTCATCGATTTTCTGCGAAATCGCTGCTGCGCCGCCGTATGAATCGAGCAGGGCATCCATGACTTTCAGGTCTTTATCGCTGAGAAGTTTGAAATGCATGAATTTCCTCCTTATCAAGACCTCTTCCTTTGAAAAGGCGTCTGGCTGTGTTTTATATTTTCACGAGAGGGTATAAATTTTATTGAAAAAACAGAAGCGATGCAAGTTTCCTGTATATTCCCCTTTGATTTGTCATTCCTTGAAGGTGCTCATGCATATGGCAGCCCTGTGTTTTATGACTTGAGTTGGACAAACCCACTGGAGTAAAATAGACTTCATCCTTAACCGCAATATATAAAGCCTTAAATATAGAGGAGGAAAATCATGCGTTTACTCTTTGTTGGATTTGGAACTGTCGGTCAGGGGCTGGCAGAACTTCTTTTGGGGAAAAAGGATTTTCTCTCCAAAACCTACGGTTTTGATCCGGTTGTTGTGGGGATTTCCGACGAATTGAAGGGAAGTGCTTTGAATGCCAAAGGCATTGATCTCCAGGAAGCCCTGGATTTGGTCAAGGCCGGCACATCCCTGTGTGAGGTCAAGGACAGCAGCTTTGATGGTGATGCGGTGAGCCTGATCAAAGAGGCCGATGCGGATGTGATGCTGGAGGCGACCTACACCAATATCAAAACAGCTGAACCAGCCACAACTCATATCAAGACCGCCCTCGCCAAAGGAATGCATGTTGCGACCACGAACAAAGGGCCCCTGGCGCTGAATTACCTGGAACTGGATAAAATCGCCAGGGACAAAGATGTGAAATTTCTGTTCGAGGGGACAGTTATGAGCGGCACTCCCCTCATCAACCTCATGCGGGAGACACTCGCCGGGAGTGAGATTCAGGAGATAAAGGGAATTCTGAACGGGACAACGAACTATATTCTGACCCGGATGGAGGACGGGCTGGCCTATGAGGAGGCCCTGAAAAAAGCTCAGGAGTTGGGATATGCCGAGGCTGTTCCCGATGCGGATGTTTTGGGCTGGGATGCCCTCGCCAAAGTGACGATATTGGCCACGGTGTTCTTTGGCGCCCAATCCGATCCTTTTGATTACCCCTGCGAGGGGATCACCGGAATTACAGCCAGCGCTATTGTCGATGCAAAAAACAGGGGGAAGCGATTCAAACTCATCGGAAAGGTCTGGCGTGAAGGGGATTATGTCAAGGCCTCTGTCGGGCCCGAGGAGGTCGATCTCACTCATCCGCTGGCCAGTGTTTTGGGTGCAACCAATGCGGTCACCATTACCACGGATACTCTAGGGGATGTGACGATCGTGGGTGCGGGCGCAGGAAAGATCGAAACCGGCTTCAGTCTTCTCAACGATTTACTCCACATTGCCGTCCACGCAAAATAAAAAGGTGTAAAAAAGGTGCCTGGCACCATTTCTTAAATATTTAGGAGGAGGACTCATGAGAAAAAAGACCGTCGTGCTCGCTATTCTTATTCTTTTCTTATCGACATTCGGGCTTTCCCAGAAGGGCCTCAAAGTGTTCATCTCTGTCGATATGGAAGGCGTCTGCGGTGTCATTCACTGGGAAGATGTCATGCGTAATGGAAAGGACTATGGGCTTTTCCGAAAGCTGATGACAGAAGAAACAAATGCCGCCATTGAAGGCGCTTTGGCTGCCGGAGCAACGGAAATTCTCGTCAGGGATTCTCACGGAAGTGCGCGGAATTTACTGCCTGATTTGCTTCATCCAGAAGCCGAATTGATACGCGATTGGTCTGGTGGTCCTCTGTGGATGATGGAAGGAATCGATGAAACCTTTGATGCCGTGTTCTTTATTGGCTACCACGCCCGGGCGAATACACCGGACGCCACTCTCGATCATACTATGTCGGGAGAAACCTACGACGTTGTTTTGAACGGGAAAAAGATGCCGGAAGCCGGGATCAATGCCTTTATAGCCGGGCACTATGGAGTGCCCATCGCGCTTGTGGCCGGGGACGCGGCTATCTGCAAACAGGCCGAAAAGCTCTTCGGCAATGTGGTGACAGCCCCGGTTAAAGAAGGCATCGGAAATGCGGCGAAAATGCTTCATCCCACAAAAGCTCGGGAAATGATAAAGCAGAAATCCATCGAAGCTCTGAAAAAGGCCAAGGAATTCAAGCCCTTCACATTCACTCCTCCCTACACCATCGAAGTGACCTACAAAAATGAAAAACGTGCCAATGAGGTATCCTGGATTCCAGGCGCAAAAAGAGTGAATGCCACAAAAGTTTCATTCACCAGCAATGATTGGATGGAAATTCTTAAGTTTTTCTCGCTTGCGACCTAGGCTCTCTGCCCTATAGATCCATACTCCTTTTCCAGAGGTGCCGAATCTGGAGTTACACCCCCCCTTAGTGCGCCGTATAAAGCGAAGAGCCTGGAATCCTAACCCCTGTCGATCGATAAAAAGATGAAAAAAAAGGAGCAGCGGGAGCAGACTCCCGCCGCTCTTTTTGTGTTTGACTAGACCTTTCTCGACTTACTTCTTGACTTGTTCTTCGACCCAGTCGGTAGTGACAGTCTTGGGTCTTTCGATAGCCAGGCCGAGTGCTCTATCCCAGCAGAGTGAGGCCAGAACACCCAGGGCACGAGAGACGCCGAAGAACACGGTGTAGAAATCATACTCTGTCACACCATAGTGGAGAAGCAGCACACCCGAATGGGCATCGACATTGGGCCAAGGATTCTTGGCTTTGCCCTGTTCTTCCAGTATTGGAGGAACAACATCATAGAGCAAGCTCACAACCTTGAAAATGTCGTCATCAGGGAGATGCTTCAGAGCGAAATCTCTTTGAGCCACATACCGGGGATCAGTCTGACGAAGAACCGCATGGCCGTATCCAGGAATGACCTGTCCGGAATTCAGGGTTTCCCAGCAGAAATCGACCAACTGCTCTTTGGTTGGAACTCCACCCAGTTTGTCCATGACAGCCATAACCCAGCGCAGCACTTCCTGGTTAGCCAATCCGTGCAGCGGGCCGGCCAATCCGTTCATACCGGCAGAGAGGGAGTAGTAGGCATCAGAGAGAGCTGACCCGACGAGGTGAGTCGTGTGAGCGGAGACGTTTCCGCCTTCGTGGTCGGTGTGGATCACTAGATAAAGCCGCATGAGTTCTTTGAAAGCGGGATCGTCACTAACGCCGACCATGTGAGCCAGGTTTCCTCCCCAGTCAAGGTTGGGGTCGGCAGGAATGTGTTCGTCATTGCGGTAGGATTTGCGGTAGATATACGCCGCGATCTTGGGGAGCTTGGCTGTCAGGTTCATAACATCTTCGAACATGGGATCCCAGTACTCCATTTTGCTGATGCCTTCTCTGTACTGTTGAGAGAAAATGGAGTCTTTCTGCAGAGCAAGAATCGCTGTGGAAAACTGTGTCATGGGATGGGTATCTTTGGGGATGGCTTTGAGAATGTCGACCAGATAATCAGGGAGCTCACCGCGCTTTTTCCATTCTTCACCGACCTCGGCGACATCGTCCTCAGTCGGGAGTTCGCCGGTCAGGAGCAGATAAAAAATTCCCTCGGGAAGAGGTTCCTCTCCTCCAGGAGCCTTGGGGAGCTTTTCTCTGAGCTGAGGAATGTTGTAGCCGCGAAAGCGGATTCCTTCAAAAGGATCAAGCGCAGAGGTTTCTGTGACGATACACTTCACGCCGCGCATTCCGCCGTACGCCTGGGCAACAGTGACATCAGAGATCTTCTGGTCGCCGTACTCTTTGACCATAGTTCTCACTCTGTTGCGCATGGGGTCGAGCTTGGACTGGAATGTTGCCTTTAAAGACATGTGTAGACCTCCTTATAAGATAATTATTGACAAAAACTAATATCCGCCCTAGATTTGACGGATGAAAAATATATCATTGTGACCTGGTTGTGTCAACACAAATTCAGATGAATATTCAGAAGATAGGAGTAGCCAAGAAGAGAAGGTGTGCCAATCCATGGAACCGAACATAATTAACAGACTCCATCCTCATGAATAATACTGGAATAATATCAGTATATTGATTGGGAAGCGCGCTTCACATGCTAATCTCATAGCTGAATCGGAGTAAACTCTCTTGATTGAAATGATTGACTTTTACTCTCTGAATCTGTTTATTATGTACGAAGCAAAATTTTTTCAAGGAGAAAATACATGGGTGGATTAATCGTTGTTCTGGTCATAATTGCTGTTGTGGTCATCTTTTTTGTGGGGATCTATAACAGCTTGATAACACTCAGAAATCGTGCGGATAATTCCTGGGCTCAAGTGGATGTCCAGCTGAGACGAAGATATGACCTGATCCCCAACCTTGTGGAGACGGTCAAAGGGTACGCGGCACACGAAAAGGAAACCTTCCAAAATGTAACGGAAGCCCGGGCCCAGGCGATAAACGCCCAAACCATCAAAGAACAGGGCGATGCAGAGAACATGTTGACGGGGGCCCTGAAATCCCTTTTTGCCGTGGCTGAGAATTATCCCGATCTCAAGGCCAATCAAAACTTTTTGATGCTCCAGGAAGAGCTGGCAGGCACCGAGGGAAAAATCGCCTACGCGCGCCAGTTTTACAACGACACAGTTATGAAGTTCAACACCAAGCAGCAGGTCTTTCCCTCGAACATTGTGGCCAATATGTTTAATTTTCAGGAGAAGGAGTATTTCGAGATTGAGGAACCCGAAGCCCGAGAACCGGTGAAAGTTGAGTTTTAATCCCGGGTAGATATTTCAACGGAACCGCCATGTATGAGCAGATCTCCAGTAACAAGAGGAAATCCGTTTTCCTCATTCTGTTTTTTGTGGCACTGATTTTTGCTCTCGCTTATTTTTTCGGGCAAATGACAGAACTCGGCTCATATGCCGTCATCCCGGCCTTTGTCATTGCCATTCTCATGACCATTGGCAGTTACTATGCCAGCGATAAAATTGTTCTGGCCGTCAGTCGAGCACGGCCAGTGACCAAAAACGAATACCCCTATCTTTACAATGTGGTGGAGGGACTGGCGATTGCGGCCGGCTTGCCCAAACCACGCTGCTACATCATCGATGACACGGCGCCCAACGCCTTTGCTTCAGGGCGCAACCCCAAAAATTCGGTCATCGTCGTCACCAAGGGTTTGCTTCAAAAACTGAACCGGGCCGAACTGGAAGGCGTCATCGCTCATGAAATGTCCCACATCAAAAATTATGACGTGCTTGTCCAAACGCTGGCCGTGGTCATGGTCGGGGTGGTTGTCCTGCTCAGTGATTGGATCATGCGGAGCTTCTTCTGGGGAGGAGGGAGACGACGGAGCAGTGACCGGCAGGGGGGAAATGCGGGGAACATACTCATCGTGGTTGGTCTTGTCCTGGCTGTGCTGGCTCCAATAATCGCTCAATTGTTGAAGCTCGCCGTCTCCAGAAAAAGAGAATATTTGGCCGATGCCAACGGCGCTCTGTTAACCCGCTACCCTCCGGGCCTGGCATCCGCACTTAAAAAGTTGTCGGCCGATAAGGAACCGCTGGAAGTGGCCAACAAGGCTACCGCTCATCTCTATATCGTCAATCCTCTGAAAGATCTCAAGGGGCAAATGAATACACTCTTCAGCACCCATCCTCCCATCCAAAAACGCATCGAAGCCCTCGAAAATATGTAACACAAAGGGGATGAGTGTCTTTTTTCCATTCGAAAAAAGAACGCAATTTTTTTAGACCCGCGGCAGGTGTGAATTCGATCTTTACGCGGACTGTTTCGCGCAACACAAATTCAACTGACTTCCAGGAGGAAAGGAAATAAGTCCGGAAAAGGAAAAGCCCGGGCCCATCACCCGGGCTTTCCAGAGGCTTAAAACTCTTTTTAAAAGGAGGACGACTCTCTTATAGTTAGCTCGTTTCTGACTAGAATGTTACAATTATAGCATTAAATACAGATAAATGATAGGGACTATAGGGTAGATTTTTAAGAAACGGTTGAAAATTTTCAACCATTAATATTATAATGAGTTACCCCAAAGGCGGGGTCGTAGTTCAGTTTGGTTAGAACGCTGGCCTGTCACGCCAGAGGTCGCGAGTTCAAGTCTCGTCGGCCCCGCCAATTCTTATAATTATTTCTTTAATAACCTTCGAGACTACCTAATTCCTACGCCCTGCCATTTGATAAAAATATAGCATCCTATACCAAATACAACCCACCCAATAGATGATATCAGCCTTGATGCTGGATTGCGCCACACAACGGGAAGGAAAAATATGATGATCGCTATTATTGATATGAAAGCTCGTTCCTTAGCATCTTCTGCTACAATGAAAGCCCATATCCCAAGCAGAAACCCTATTCCAATTCCAATAAGGTGGTAAGGTATGCCCATCTCAGATTACTATTAACTCATTGGTTAACTGTCTGATTGTTTATATCAAACCCCATTATTTTTCTTATATAGTCGGCATTTTGTTTTGTTCTTCCATTTGTAATAGTGAGCTTACAAGGAAAATATAGTCAACCTTTTCTTTTGTGCTGTCCCGGGCCTCTTGTTGAAATTTTATAAATGGATTTCCTGTTACTCAATACGAGACCACCTTGAATAAGAACATTTAAATCAAACCTTTGGGCCATATCAAGAAAAATATCAGGCTTCTCTCCAGTCCCCGCCATATGCTGGAGAGATTGACTTTTTTCCTCCTTGTTTATAGTTTTTTAGTACAATGAAGACATAGAGGGAGGCAAAAATGACGATATCTGGAATTGTAAGGGGTAAAGCTATTCTGCTTATCCTGATAGGCTCTTTTTTCCTTATTTCGGCTGCCGCAGTTCGGATTGTGATGGCTGAAACTCAAGTGAAGCGGATGGAAATGCAGCAATCCAAACAGGAAACGCAGAAACAGGTTGTTAAGGATACTAAAGTCGTTCGTATGAAATCGCTGTTTCCGCGTCCGAATTATGATAGCGGTTGGATTACTGTCAAAACGGGAGATATGAAAGAAATCACTCACAATGTCGGAGGCAACGCTGAGAACTATGTTGTGGATATGCAATTCCGGGGACAGGATGACCGTCCTCTGACAGGGGGAGGGATTAATGCGATGCACTATGGTGGTGATGAGTTTGTTGTGTCTGATCAAAGAAGAAGGCTGGGAGCATATTGGTTTGGCTTGACAAATAAGAGTTTATATATCGGACGGCTTGAACACGACCAATTTGCTAATAAAATTCGGATTCGCATATGGGTTTATGACTGACAATCTTGCTTACTGCCGAATAGCCTAAGCCGATTCTACCCCGATATCGGAGTCAATTAATAAGAGATGGCCATTTTATAGCGATTAATTGCACGGAGGATCTCGAAATATTTCCCATACAACTGAAACGATATAGGTACACTTATTTTATTTGATATAGCCCAGGGTTCTGAGCCGCTCGAGCCGTTCTTCGGCGTCAGATTCCAAGACCTGTCGCTTTCCCTCAATGACAGGCTCAAAACCAAAAAGACGCAGTCCAAACCATCTTTCCTTTGAGTCTGGAAATATCGTCGCTGAAAATGTCTCTTTTTCGATGAGAATTGGTCCGAATTCGACATTTCGGGCTTTCCAGCGCAAATGATTGCGAAATTTCTCTGATCGGATACTCTTTTGCTGCCCGTTGATGACAATCTTGCAAGAGCCGTTGATATCAGCCGAAAGATAATACTCCCCATTAGGGACATCAAAAGAAACCTCCAAGGGCTTGGCTGGACCTGTGGCATACAATCCGAAATTCGGCCACTCCGATTCCTGAATCCAGCCGGAATGAGTCAAATTTGTCCGTAACTGTTTGGCATTTCTAGAGCTTGGAATTTTAGGGATGTCCAGATTTGTTCTGAAATGTTCTGCCGATATGGCAAACGGGAATTCCGGTTGCTCTCTGGATCTTGCCGAAACAAATCTTTTAAAAGAGGGGCTCATTCGCTCTCTGAATTGGACAAGCAGCTTCCCCACTATTTCTGTTTTTGACGAATAAAGGTTGGTATTCTCTTCAGGGTCGTCGATAACGTTGTACAGCTCGCTGGATAGGGCTTTGCCACTGGGCATTTTTTCCGCAAACAGAGTCCGATAGTCATCGCGAAAGATACACTTGTACCGCTCGGTTCTCAGTGCCTTCCGAGCATACACCGCTTCCCTCGATGCGGATCGAACTTCGGCGAGACCCAATAGGTCTTTGCCATCCATGGTTTTTCCTCTGGGGATTTTGACATCCAATAATTCCAGAAGTGTGGGACCGACATCGATCAATTCACTGAAGGCCGATATCCGCCTAGCTTCGACCTTTGGCGGGTAATGAATAATCAAAGGAATTTTGGCCAAAAGGTCATACCAAAGATCTCCATGGCCGACTTTACTTTTCCGCTCCAAAAGCAACTCGCCATGATCGGAGGTGACGATCAGAAGCGTATCGTTCAATTGGCCGGAATCTTTTAGGAAATGAATAAGGCGGCCGATCTCTCTATCGGCGTAGCGTAGACTTCCGTCATAGAGTGAATTGAGGTAACGCACATCACTTGCCGGATGATCAAGGGTCGGATCGAGGGGATAGCCTCTCGAGCTAAAATTTCTGGCATCATAACTCTCTTTGCCAAAGAATTTTTGTGCATCTTCTTCAAAAAAGTGGGGGAAATGTGTGTCCATGAGATGGAGGTAGAGAAGAAAATCCCTCTCTGAATGACGCTTCAGCCATTCGAGAGCGAAGTCTATGACCTGATCAGCTCTCGGGTTTCCGTATTTTTTTTCAAATTTCAGCAACGCAGGAAGTTCAAAACATTCGGTGAATTCCCTTGCGAATTGCGTTTTGTTCGTCAGCCAGGAGTGTGCGGAAATAACAGCAGTGGTAAATCCCGAAAGCTCCAACACTTTGGAAAAGGAGATGCATTGATCATCAGTACTTCTGAATAATTCGTGTGGATTAGAGAGCGGAATAGATCGATGTCCAGGAAAAATATTGATCGCGTAATACCGAGAATAAAGGAAAGAGGGCAGAGCTGCGCGCGTGTATGTGGCTTGGGTGAAACAGTTTTCAAAAACGACTCCCGTTTTGGCTAAGGTATCAATTGATGGCGTGGTTTCCCTTTCATAGCCGTAGCAGGAAAAATGATCAGGTCTTGCGGCATCCAGAAGAATGATGATCGCCTGTTTATGCTGCTCTTTTTTGCAGCCAATCGGGAGCGATAAGAGCAGTAGGAAAAAAACAAAGCGGGCTTTTTTAATACATGTCATATTTCGTCTTGGATAATAACATAAAATTGATGTCGATCTGAATCAATGATTTTGATTTTTCGGCGGCTTTTCTTTTTAACACTTGGTAAAACTCACATTGCAAACTTGGAATAAGGAGCTTAGAATGAGAATCTGGAGAGGAGACAGAGGCAATAAGAAAAAAATCGCACACTTTAGAAATAAAAGGGATCGGAGCCGTTCTGTTCGAGAGGAGCAAACGGGCCCGGCATCTGAACATCACCATAAGGCCCTTTGAAGGGATTCGTGTGGCTGTACCTAGTGGCTTTTCTGACAAAGAGGCAGAGAGGATTGTACAGTCCAATATCAACTGGATTAGGAAGCGTCAAGCACGAATAAAACAGGCTCGTCAGAAATATGATTCCTTATTAAAGGAATCAAGTGAAATTGATACATCCATGGCTAAAAGAGTGCTTATTGAGAGATTGGATGAGCTATCTCAGTTGAACGGATTTTCTTACAAAAAGGTTTTTGTCCGGAACCAAAAAACACGATGGGGGAGCTGCTCGGCAAAAAACAACATCAGCCTGAATGTGAAGTTGTTGTTGCTGCCCGAGGAATTGCGTGACTATGTGATTCTGCACGAGCTGGTTCACACAGAGATAAAAAACCACAGCGTGAAATTTTGGCGGGAGTTGGATAAATATGTCGGCGATGCGAAACGGAAGCAATCCGACTTGAACGAATACGGATTATTACTTATCTGAATCCGACGCGATTCAAATGAGATAGAGGTGCTGCTAGCTTAAGATAAAGATGCCGGTAAGTAAAAAAAGAAAATAAGATAAATAAAACTGTTTTCTGCTATTTGCTGAACATGACCCCGGTGACGAACCCTTCATCCATCTTGTTCTGCCAGACAACCTTCACGAATTTCATGACGGTACGTCCGTCCTCTTCAGGCAAATCGTACTTTATTTCCAGTACTGTTCCGGGCGGAAATTCCCTGCTCAAGATAAGACAAAGCCCGCCGTCGCTCATGTCCTTGATGGTGCCTTCCTCTCCTGATGGAACAAGCTCTCTATAGCTCATGTTGGCATAGACTTCTTGGCGAGGATGCTGACGTTTATCTTTGGAATTGTACAGGTCATCGCTCATGATGGCCCCCCTTTAGTGCAATGAATACTATCATTCGTACTATATATTACATTATCATATTGACGCTTCGAAGAGAAGCCATTTCTTGGGCTTGGCGTCGAATGTTTTGGCGGACGTTTGGCACGTTTTTATCTGAGGATAGAGGGAATCTTCTGGGTTAAAGGGAGATAAACTTAATTCCGGTGTGAGAATTGCTCTGCCAGATGACTTCTGCATAGGTGTTTATCAACTCCTCGCTGTTGCCGGGCAGTGCAAATTCCAACTCCAATATCATCCGCGGAGAAATTTTTCGATCCAGCAACAGGCACATGCCTCCTGCACTGATATTCTGGGCGATGACTTCTTTGGATGGGTGTCCCAGAACTTGATATCTTACTTTGGTTTCAATATCAACCCTGGGGCTTTTCCGTTTCTCAGCCGCTCCAGCCTGATCAGATATGATGGCCCTCTTTTTGGGTCGGGTGATTTTCAGTTTGAATCTGGGCATTTGTCGCCAACGCGTTTATTGTATTTGTTTCTCCCATTCAGTCAGGGCTTTCCGGGCCCGGAGTTTCTGAGGCGTGTTCCCTTCTGGTGTCGTCTCCAGGTAGAGTTTGATGAAACGGACGGCTTCTCTAAGGTTTCCCGTTCTTTCCAGGATGGCCGAGTACTTCAGATAGTTTTCCGGGGAAGGGTCGAGGTCCACAGCTTTTTTCAGGTTCTGCCTGGCCTTCTCGAAGCTCCCGACAGAATTGTACATCACACCGAGGTCAGAATGGATTGTGGCATCCTTTGGAAATTCTTCCTGAAGCTTGGTATAGATGCCAATGGCCTCCTCTGCCCTGCCGAGAGCGCCCAGTGAGTAGGCATACTTGATGCGGACGATCTTGTTCTCCGGCTCGATTTCCAGTGCTTTTTCAAACAATTCTACCGCCTCATCAAGGTTGCCCTGATCGAACTTGACCATCCCTGATATGATCCAGCCCGCAAGAAACTGAGGGTTAAGCTGTAGCGCCGTCTGGCTCACATCATAGGCTTTGTCTTTGTCATTGGCCCTTGAGTAGAATGCCGCCAATGTGGAGAGAATGACAAAGGAATCGGGCTTTTTTTCCCTTGCCTTCTCGAGCAAAGATATGCCTTCATCCATCTTATCCAGATGCGTGTACACTCTGGCCAAGTTTATATAGTTGTACTCAAACTCAGGGTTGGCGTTGAGAATCTCTTCGAAAATCTCGGCCGCACGTGCATACTCCCCAGACCATTCGAACTGGCGCGCCCGGAAAAGCTTGTTGTATTCGTCTTTGCGGTCTTTGGGATCCGGCAGCTTTGTACCCGTATCGCCGGTCGCGCCTCCCCCGATATATCCCAGTGACCTCAACCTGGCCATCTCTTCCTGAGAGACATTTTTTCGCTTGGAATCTATGTCGGAGCTGTTCTCAGCAATGAGCTTCTCCATATGTGTTTTCATATCACGCACTCTCTGGCTTTCACTGTTTATGAGATTCGCCACCTCGGAAGGATCGTTGTTTAGATTGTAGAGTTCCAGTTTGGGGGCCTGGATGTACTTCCAGCCTCTGTCGATCAAGCCGACAAGCTCTGACCACCCGTAATTCTCTCTAGGGTAGACGGTCTCGATATACGAAGGCAGATCGCCCTTCCTTTTTCCGGCAATGAAGGGGAGCAGACTTTTCCCCTGGACCTCGTCTGGAATGGAAATCTTGACCGCATCCAGGAGGGAGGGCATGATGTCGATCAACCGGACAGCGGAGTCGACGACGCGTCCTTCGGGAAGAAGTCCTTGGGCATGGATGATGAGGGGAACCTTCATGGTTGATTCGTAGAGAAAGAGTCCATGATCGGCCTCCCCATGATCGCCGATGGCCTCGCCGTGATCGCCGGCCAGGCAGATGAGGGTTTTGTCGAAGATGTTCTTTTCCTTCAATTTTTCGACCACCCTGCCCACGTAAAAATCCATAAAGGCGATTTCCCCGTCATAAGGTCTGTTGACGAACTCCTCCTTGAAGGGGGATGGTGGTGCATAGGGGGTGTGCGGGTCGAAAAAATGAATCCAGGAAAAGAATTTTTCAGCGTGGTTTGAGTCCATCCACTCGGCAAAGGCTTCATAGACTTTATCGGCTGTTCTCTCTGAACGAAAAGTCTTGAGAAGTTCTTCCTCGGCGAACCTGTCATCGAACACGTCAAATCCTTTGTTTACGCCGTAGCTGGAATCCACGGTGTAGGACGCGACAAAGGCAGATGTTTTGAATCCATTCAGCTTGAAGACTTCGGCCACAGTCGTCAGGTCCGGATTGAGGTAGTAAAAGCCGTTATTGTGGACATGATGGAAGATGGGATAGGTGCCGGTCAGGATGGAAACGTGGGAAGGGAGGGTTAACGGCACCTGGCAGTAGGCGTTTTGGAACATGACTCCATCCCGGGCCAATGCATCCAAGTTGGGTGTTTTAGCCAGGGCGTGGCCGTAAGCGCCGATTCGGTCTGCCCGTGTGGTATCCAGAGTTACCAAGATCACGTTGAGCCCGTTGTCGCGCTGAATGTTTAAGTCGGATTTGCCATTGTTTAAAAGAAGAAAGAGGGCAACCGCCGCTGCAAAAACAGCAATGGGAATGCTAAAAAGCAGAATCTTTCTTGTGTCTTTTTTTGGTGTTTTTTGGGCGGAGGAAGCTGGGATGGGTTCTTTTTTGTTATCCTGAGGCGACGCAGCCTGCTCCAGGGGTGGTGATGACGCAGCGCTTTTTCTCTGGGTTTTCCGTCGTCTCTTTTTTTTCTTTTTAGCCATATCGCATGTCTCAGTCTGATTTTAGGCCAATCATACACCCATGTCAAAATGTCTTCCGATTGACGGAAAAGATGTCCTTCTCTCTTTAAAACTTTTTTGTCAACCAGGCAGCATTTTGTTATTATTCGAATGAAGCTTCTGGATAAGATTTGCATAACTGAAAGGGAATTGAGAATGAGGGCACTATTCCTGTTGTTGTTTCTTTTTCTGAATGTTGCGTTTCTTCTGTGCTGCGGGGGATACAACGTGAGTGATGAATCCTCCTCCGAGGGTGGAGAAAGGCCCGGCGGATTCATCTATCAGGGAGAAGATGAGAATCTGATCGTGGTCTTGGATGTTGAGTTGGCTCGACGCAGACTCGAAGAGAAATACTTTCCGCTGAGTATTAAAATTGCCAATAAAAGGCTGCGAAGTTTAACCTTAACACGAGATAGTTTCATTCTTATTGATGAAGACAGAATTCCCCACTACATGCCCGATATTAAGGAACTGCAAAAAAACTATGAACTGTTGAGCTCTGATAGCAGTTTCAGGAGCCAAACAGGGTTTCTGGGGGATCAAATTGTGAGGAGTTTCTCCTATTATAGAAAGGCGGAAAGCAATTTTTTTCCTAAAACAGCCGGAGCTGGCAGAGTTATTGATGAAGTTTATGTGCGACAGAGAGGCTACATGGAAGACTTGATCTATTTCCCCATGCCTCAGGATGGGATCCAGGGAAAAGTGCTTGTTCTGAGAATTGATGCCGAAGAGCTGGAAGTCCCAGCTGATATTGCCTTTACTGTCAATTAGACAAGGATTAAAAGGGGAGTATAAGACACAAATAAAGCTAGAGTCATGTTAATACTGCCATGAGGTAAAAAAATGATGAAATCCAAAGTGAGTCATTTTATTTTTCTGGGCTTGATCATGACTTCTGTTCTGGCTGTCGGTGTCATGGCTGTCGAGACCACCGAAACATACGTCAACAGAGACCTGGGGTTTTCCATCGAATACCCTGCATCCTGGAAAAACGCCAATGTTAGGGGCGGGAACATCGTGGTCATGTTCACCGGAGGGTCGATCAACAGAAACGTTCAGGTGATGCACGACAAAGGTGGTGAGGAGGCCGGGAAGGCCACTCTCGAGAGGTTGGCAGAGATCCTGAAAACACAAAATGAGCTGACGGCCGAATGGAGAGATGTCCATGGCCGCCGCGCTTTTTTTCAAGTGGTGGAATGGAGCAGCCCTCTGGGCATCAATCGTGCGGTGCGCCTGCTGGTTCCTGACGGAGATCAGCATTTTCTGGTCATGGGTGTCTGTCCCGCCGGGGATTTCGATGCACTGGGTCCTCTCTTGACTCAGTGCGTTCTCAGCTTTCGAATGACCGAGTAGAAATATTGCCGTAGGGCCTGCTAGTGGGGTGATTTCACTTGAGGCTTTTCCGGAGTGTGGAGAACCTCCATTTAAAGCCCAAATCTTCTCTCAATCTTCCTCGCTTCTCAACTTTGAATCCCATCGATTCATAGAATCGCAAAGTCTGTTCATAGGGTTTGTAAGGCGGCTCACACTCTCCCACTGTTTGGACCCTGATCTCTCGATAGCCGAATTCCCTCAGCTCTGATATGACTCGCTCTACCAGATGTTGCCCTATCCGATTACCTCTCAATTTTTTCTCTGTACCCAGCCATCCGATCATGGGTTTTCCGTCATGGCTGAAGACTGAAATAAATCCCACGACCTGATCCTCGAGTTCTGCAACGAAACATTTTGCGAGTTGGATATCCCTTGGGATGTTTGCCAGGGCTTCTTCTGTGAACCATTCAGGGTGGAGCCCCCGGGCAATCCGGTTGACGGCGTCCGAATCAGCAAGCTTGAATTTTCGTATTGTGATCTCTAGCATTCTTTGTCCCCTTGCCTATTGTATGAAATTTGACCCCTTTCTTTAAAGTATTAGTTTTGCTGATAAAGAGTGAGATTTTTAAAGAATTTCTCTGTCGCGACAAGGGAGTAAACAATCACTCATCGGGTGATCTATCACGACGGCCGCCACCCGGCGTATGCCGCACCTCCGGCTCTGCTGGAGGATTGAAGACCCGTTCAACTCAACTGTTCAAGATTATTAGATAAGCACGTTTTTTTGTCCCGAAGAGCTTCGGCGGAAGTTGCGACTTTGAGCCTTTGCAGATCAGAGCGAGGGTTTGGTGCGGTGTCCCGCATTGGTTCCTGATAATCCGAACTCATCCATGATGTCGTTGAGCATTTCATCCACTTTGACCTGTTTCTTCGGCTCATTTCCATTATTGCTCTCAGCACTCTGTTGCTCGATGTCATGGCCGTTAGTGGTGTCGGCTCTTTCTTTTGCCTCTAGGTGCGATTCGTTCTGGGCCGTTCTTGATATGATCCGCTCTCTGTAGTTTTGGGAGGAAATTTCTTCGTTTTCGACGGCTGACCGCAGCCGCTCTCTGATTTTATTGAAGGATATTTCTGTGGTCAGGATTGCCCCAATTTTTTTCATAGCTCCGTTTTCTTTATCTGTAGGGGGTGTTTGTTTTGCAATTTCAGGTTTCTTCACTATAATGCCCCCGGCAGCAAGGAGTTCTTCGATATTGACGTGCTTGTCAACCGTCTTCGTTTTTTGGGGCTCGTGCTTCATCTGTGCGTCTGTCTCCACCTGCTTTTGCGGTTGAGGGGCCTCATTGGCGATATCTGAAATCAGATCCGGGTGCTCACGCTCTTCTGTTTTTGCGACATCCGGTTTTGTTTTGAGAACATCATCCATAACCGCACGCAGCTCTGATTTCGTGATCGGCCTCACCATATAGGCGGATGCGCCGTGCGAGCGCAGGGCTTCCTTTTTGGAGTTCTCGTCCGTGTAGTGTTGAGAAATGATTATAACCGGAATGTCTTTTTTGAATTCTCCGCTGATCATAGCGCAGAGAGTGAACCCATGGATTTTAGAGAGCATCGGTTCCAGAATGACCAGATCAGGGCTTTCGACAAGGGCTTTGTTCAGCCCCTCCTCTCCATCATAGGCGGTGATCACTTCATGTCCTTCTTTGTTCAAAAACTGGGTAAGGACCTGAAGAAAATCATAGTCAGAGTCCACCACCAAGATTTTTAAGCCCCGAACCTTAGTCTCAGTCACAAATGAATCCTGAATCAAAGCGGAAATAGTCCATATATTTAGTCGGTCATAAGGAGGGAAATGTTGAACATATTTTTATATCCATTCTCTCATTCGTGCGAATTTGACTCAAATTTGTTAAATTGCTATCTTTGGTCGGGTAAACACAGGAAAATAAGTTTATGAGGAGGAAATAGTGATGACGACAATTCTGAAAAGACTAAGCATTATGGCGTTGTTGCTTTTGCTTTGTATCGGTTCGGGGGTGTCAGCGCAGGATGAGCTCGAGATTGAGGGGTGTACTGTCATCGGTGTCGGCAAAGACGCCACCGTCGATGGATGTGTGATCACCTCTCATACGGACTGTTGCAGCGAATGCCGCGTCCATGTCGTCCCCGCCCAAACATTCCCCAAAGGAAGTATGGCTCCTGTTCACTGGGGCATGGTTTACTTTGGGAAAAGCGATCCGAGGGCAGGATTGCCCCTGGGGAATTACGGTCAGGTGATCGGCGAAATTCCTCAAGTCGAAAAAACCTATGCCTACTTTCACACAGGCTATTCACAAATGAATGAACATCAACTGGCCATCGGTGAAAGCACTTGCAGTCAAAGAAAGGAATTGGATGTAGCTTTTGTGGAAGGAATCACTCCTCAGATAATGACCGTGGAACAAGCCCAGGTCTTTGCGCTTCAGAGATGCAAAACTGCGAAAGAAGCGGTCATATTGATCGGGGAGCTCATGGAAAAATACGGATTTCTTCCCTCCTGCGGAGGGTCTGAGGCTTTGTGTATTGCCGACCCAAATGAAATATGGGTGATGGAAATATTCAGTGTGGGTCCGGAGTGGGAACAAGGAAACGGCGGGTCCGGAGCCATATGGGCGGCCCGGAGAGTTCCTGATGATCATGTTGTCGTTATTTCCAACTACGTTAGAATCCGGGAGATTCAACTCGGAAATCCTGATTTTTTGGTATCAAAAAACTATAAGCAAGTGGCGATCGCGCGTGGCTGGTATGACCCGAAAAGCGGACTGCCTTTCATTTGGCAGGACGCCTATGCCCCATCCATCCGGGAAGGAAGTCTCAGCCGGCTCTGGTTCATATACAGCTCTATCGCTCCCTCTTTCAAAGAATGGCCCGACAGAAAACTCAAAGGCTCATCGACGCCCATGACCATGTACAGGCAGGGCATCGAAGGAGCCGCCTTTTATCCTTTTTCCGTGAAACCCGACACAAAACTCTCAGTCCAGGATGTCATCGCTTTCCAAAGATCAGCCAACGAAGGGACAATCTATGACATGACCGCCGATCCTGCCTGGCTGGTGCCCGGAAGATCGGGATCCTTCTCAAAAAGCCCTTTGACCACTCCCTTCCCTTCTTTTGATCTGATTAGGCTGCTGGGAATAAATGTTCACCGGCCGATCGCTACCCAAGGCTATGGCATGGTCGCCCAGCTTAGAGGCTGGCTGCCCGATGCCATCGGAGGGGTGTATTGGTTCTATGTCGATAACCCGCATGTCAGCACCTATGTTCCCATCTATGCGGGTGTGCAGGAGATCTCCCCACCGTACAAGACCTTTGATATGAAGACATTCAGCGATGATTCTGTCCGCTGGTGTGTTGATTTTGTCGAGAAACTCATGCATTTGCGATGGCAAAGTGCGGTCAAGGACCTCAAGGCTGTCAGGGATCCTGTGGAGAACGGGTTCTTTGCCGGGCAGAAGGATATCGAGGAAAAGGCCCTGGCTTTGTATGAGAAAAATCCGGATGAGGCCAGGGCTTTCCTGACCGATCTAACCAAGAAGCGCATGGATCAAATCATCGAGATGTACCGCAACCTCCGGACCATTCTTCTCTCCAAATACTCAGATGACATGTTCTAAAATCGAAGATCGGGGGACATCATACTTATTTCATTCCCAAAGGCTTAACCCTAGTTGGTAATTAAGTACGATGTCCCCCGATCTTCGATCTTACAGTTCTCTTTAGATAAAAATTCCTGAGCCAGTTTTTATTTGGATTGAACGTTAAATGTTAAGATGCGACCCCTTTCAGGATTGACAAGAATTGTGAGGAGAAATATAATTGAATCTGGAGATTTTGGGGGCGAACTGGATTCGACGGAGGTAATTGAGACTAAGGTAGCATGTCGAGGCTCCATCTCCCTCGTTAAAAAGGTGGAAAACAACTAAGTGCAGAACCACTGCAAGCTGCTGCCTACTGTTAGGTAAGCCGTTCCTCTCGCACTCTCCTGCGGTGTTTGAGGAGCGCCGACGAGCAGGATAGCGAGCCGGGCCTGTCCTGAGTTCGGCGAGCGAAGCACCTTCAGGGCTGGTTTCGCAGTGTCTTTCCTTTTCAGAAGCTGTGAGACGAGAATGAGGAAAAGGATAAGCATGTAGAGTCCTTCAGTTGAATATCTTCGGACGCGGGTTCGATTCCCGCCGCCTCCACCAAAAGATCGGATACGAGACATTGCCAAAATTGTTGCGAAGCAGTCTAATCACAGCGCTTGCCCTTCTTTGTCTTTGCGTGCCGTCGTTTTCTCAAGACCTTCCCGAGTTGAAACTCTCTGTTAAGGACTACGACACCTACGGCCGGGTCACGATCGAATCGTCCATTCCCTTGAGCACACACATCGAAAAACACACGGCGATTTTTATTGTCAGGATAAGAGCCGACAAGCATTTTGTCATCCGGAGAGAAGCTTTCCAGAGCCGGTTTGTCCAAACCATCGGCTGGGCGAGAGGCTCTGATTATTACATGCTCACGATCAATGTCACTGATCCAGATTATATCCAGGAAACAACCACCCTTAAAAATCCCCATCGGCTTATTATTGATATCGGTCCGCCAGGAATGAAGGATCCGAAGCCGAAGAAAAGTGTGGCCGGGAGAGACTCCCCTCCACTGACGCCTGCCGAGAAGCCAGAACGGGTTCGAGAAAAGCCTGGAGAAGAGGTTAAACCGGAGCAAGCTCAACCTGCATCTGAGAGTGCTTCCCCGTCAGTTTCTGTGCCCAGCCAAGGAATCAAAACTATAGTCCTCGACCCCGGGCATGGAGGACTGGAAGCAGGAGCCAAGGGCCGGTCCGGAACGTTGGAGAAAAACCTTACTCTTCCGATAAGCAAGAAGCTGAAAGCCATCATCGAACGGAATCTAGCCTACCGGGTAGTTCTAACCAGAGACAGCGATGTGGATGTATCGCTGGAGAACAGAGCCGCAAAAGCCAATAACAACAGGGCGGCACTATTCATCAGCATTCATGTCAACGGCTCTCCTAGGAAGGCCGCTTATGGGTCGGAAACGTTTTTTCTCAGTTTGAATGCCACGGATGAGGAGGCGAGACGCCTGGCCTACATGGAAAACAATTCCTCAGAAATGGAATCGCGGATTAGCAGCGAGGAAGAAGACGATATTATGATGATCTTGTGGGACATGGCCCAATCCGCCTTCATCAAAGAGAGCAGCCAACTGGCCGAAAACATTCAGGCAGAACTGAACTCTCTCCTTGGCACCAAAAACCGGGGCATCAAACAAGCCCCCTTCAAAGTACTGACCGGAGTTGCCTGTCCGGCTGTTTTGGTTGAAGTGGCGTTCATTACCAATCCAGTGGAAGAAAAAAAGCTCGTCAACGATGATTTCCAGGATAAAGTGGCCCAGGCAATTTACCGCGGAATTGGCGGTTTTCTTAGAAAATATCCTCTAGAATAACACAGCCACATGGATACCAAAAGACTTGTTCTACTCGCCGCCCTGGTTGTCACGGCAGTCATCCTTGCCTTCGTTTTTTTTCGAAGTGGCGGAGAGGAAAAAATAAAACAATTTCCGATTGAACACCCTAAGGAAAAAGAACAATCCCAGGATCAGGTGCTTCAGACCAAGACGATCACTCTGTTTTTCTTATCCGAGGATGACCAGCTTCTGCACCCCGAGCAAAGAGAGATTTTGGATAATCCCTCCGTGGCTTATCTGGCCTCCCAGACAATTGAAGAGCTGTTGAAGGGATCTCGGAACGGCTCTCCGTCGACTTTTCCGGAAGAGACAAAACTGAGGGAACTCTTTGTCACGCGGGAGGGAATTGCCTATGTTGATTTTTCTGGAGAAATAACCGATGGGCACATTTCCGGATCTACTGCCGAAATTCGCACGGTCTTCACTATCGTGAATTCTCTTACCTACAATTTCAAATCCATAAAAAGAGTTTTTATCCTCATTGAAGGGATTGAAAGAGAAACTCTGGCTGGGCATATAGACCTGAGCCGGCCTCTTTTGCCCCGATATGACCTGATTGTCAATTGAATCTTTCCTTATCTGAACGTTTAGCTGAAATCAAATGAAAAAATCACCGAAAGTCGCCATTGTCGGTTTCCCGAATGTCGGCAAATCCACGCTCTTTAACCGGCTGCTGAAGAAAAAAAAGTCACTGGTCCATTCCCTGCCCGGAATGACGAGAGATCAGATCGCGGCAAATTGCCGGGTCAAAGATAAAGAGTTCGTTCTCATCGATACCGGAGGCTTCTTTGATTTCAAGAATGATCCGATTTCCTCCCGGGTAAGAGAAAAGGCCTGGGAGGCTTCACAAAACGCCGACATTCTCCTTTTTGTACTGGATGGAAGGAGAGATCTCCTTCCGGCTGAGGAAGAACTCTATTTTGAGGTCAAGAAATTAAACAAGCCCGTTCTCATCGTCATCAACAAAGTGGACTCGTCCTCACAGGAAGATGTGTTGTGTGATTACTTTCGTCTAGGCGGCGAGTCCATTTTTCCTGTTTCGGCCGAGCACAAAAGAAATCTGGAATACCTAGAGGAAGGCATTTACGGGTCCCTCCCTCATCGGACTCGGAGCGGACAATCCGAAGAAGCGTTGAAGATTGCCGTCATAGGCCGCATCAACGTGGGAAAATCATCCATAGTGAATTGCCTCAGCGGCCAGGAAAAGCTGATCGTGAGTGAGATCCCCGGCACGACCCGTGACAGCACCGACACCCTCATCCGCCGGAACAACAGGGCCTTCTGTCTCGTGGATATGGCCGGGATCCGCCGTCTCAGTCGGACTAAGGACAAGAGGGAAAAGGCCAGTATTATAAAGGCGAAAAAGGATATAAACCACGCGGATGTCCTCTGTTTGATAATGGATTCGCAACGGTTTCCCACCCGCCAGGACACTGCTATTGCCCATTTGGCTGAGGAATCCGGGAAACCTCTCCTCATTGCCATGAACAAATGGGATTTGGTGGAAAAGGATGAGAAAACAACAGCTGCGTTCAAGGCCAAAGTGTATGACAGGCTGGATTTTGTTTCTTATGCCCCGCTTCTTTTCATCTCTGCCCTGACAGGACAACGTGTCATCAAGATTTTGGACTTGGCGGATCAAATCTATACCAATGCCCAAAAGAGGATCCCCACGCATGAGTTGAATGAATTTTTAACATGGGTGGGCGAGAATCATCCGCCCATTTCCCGGAAAAAAGCGCGAATAAAAATCAAATACATGGTTCAGAAGGGAGTCATACCCCCCACATTTCACATGTTCACGCACTCGCGAAGCTCTCTGGCTCCGTCATACAGAAAATTTTTAGTCAGACTGATGCAGGAGACCTTTGATTTTTCCGGAACCCCTCTCCGGCTCATCCTCAGAAGGAATTAGCTCAGTTCTGCGTGGACTTAAGAAAAATACTGCCGTCCTCGGTTGCTATGCTGAGGGTGCGATCACCGTCATTCAAGCGCCCGGAAAGATCTCTATCTGAGGAGATTTTCGAGAAGGAAAGCGGAAGATCAGATTCAATATTGCCATCGTCGGTCTTGATCCGGATACGGGCGGCAAAATTCTTCGGTGTGTTGAGCTCGACATCACCATCATCTGTCCTTATCTTCCAGTCACGATCCATGAATGAACCAGATACCAATTTGACCTTGATGTTGCCATCCTCAGTTCTCACGTCAAGCCAATCGAGCCGGCCGGTAAGATGAATATCCCCGTCATCGGATCTGATTTCAGCCCCACCCTCGATGCCGTCGCAGGTGATCTCTCCATCTTCGGTAGAGATTGAAACCATACCTCGGATTCCGGAGATGTTTATCTCCCCGTCGTCTGTCCTCAGTTTCACTTCCCCTTGGATGTTTTCTCCCCAGATATCGCCGTCATCCGTTCTGAATGAGAGATTGGCGCGGGATGGCAGCATGATTTCAGTCGAGACCTTAACTCTGGGATGATCGCTGAATCCGAACACAACAATGCGTATCTTCGGGTATATCACTTCAACATCAATGGAATTTCCGTCCTGATTCATGTCTACTCTGACTTTTTTCAAGAGTTCAGTCGCCCTCTTTTCATCCCTTTCCCTGGCTTCTTTTTTTACCCGGATCTGGACGATGTTTCTGTCCCATGAACTAAACCGGATGTCTCCATCATTGTCTTTGAATTCGAGGAACATGGGTTTGGTGTCATCAATCGTGAAGCTTTTTTCGATCTGTTCCGTCTTTGTTTCCCCCAGAAGAAAAAGTGGCGTGAGCAAAAGCCAGAAAGCTATTGTTCCGGAGAGTGCACATTTTGTCATTTTGGACCTCCACTCTGATTACGGATTTGGGCCCTGGATAGTTCCCTTCTCCTTGCCAGTGCCTGGAGGCAGGTCCGAATTTGTTTTAGAGGGCACGCTTGAGGTCGGCGGCTTCTCCCCGCTTTATGGGGTCGGAAGAAGTTTGCCGGACAAATGTCGTAGCTTGTTTTTGCCTTCGTGCGTGATTGTCCATCTTAGATTTGTGGGTGACTTGCGGCTGCCCTTTTTGGCCTTGACTTTAGGACCTTATTGCTTTATAAATTTATTTTCGGCTTTATCTCTCTGCATAATAGATCGATTCGACATATTAAGGAGGTCACGATGTCTCGAAAATGGATGAATACCTCTCTCGTCATTCTCCTGACCCTGGCCGTGGTTTTCATGTCCACCAGTTGTGAAAAACTCAGTTACGGAAAGTTGCGGGCAAACTACCATTTTTCCCGGGCGAACCATGCTTTCAGAGATAGCCATTTCAGGGATGCCATCGAGGAATACGAGCTAGCTCTCCAGTACAATCCCGATCTGATCGATGCCTACCGTTTTTTAGGTGAAAGCTACAAAAGTCTGTACAAGCCTGCTGTGGAAACAGAACGGAATAAAGAAGTTGAGGCAAAGGCTCTGGAAGCTCTGAACAAGGCCTACGAAGCTGACCCCATGAATAGAGAGATCATCTACTCCTTGGGCGATATGTACGACAAAATCAGGGATTTTGAAAGCGCCGAAGGTCTTTACATGAAGATACTGGAACTGGATCCCACAAACATGGGCAATTACTATGTTGTCGCTGAATTTTACAAAAGATATGCTGGCGGAGATGACGAGGAAAAAGCCGAAGAAGGCGAGAAAACTCCGTTCGAGAAAGCCGAAGAAATGTACCTCCGACGGATTGAGACTGACCCCGAAAACGAGCAGGGATATGCCTATATCGCTCAGTTTTATGAAGGAATTACTCCTGTGCCCGAGTTTGACCTGGCTAATGAGTATCATGGGAGACGTATAGAGATCGATCCTGAAAACGCCGAAGCCTGGCTGGCAAAGGGAGTCAATCGCTGGTCCAAAGCCTATCGTATTCCCACTCTGCCGAAAAAAGAGAGAGTGCAGCTTGCTAAAGACAGCGAATCAGCCTTGCTCAAAGCGAGCGAATTGGATCCCTCATACCCCGAGCCCTATTCCTGGTTGAGTGTTCTCTACAAGAGCGTTATGGTCAAACTGGTACCTGAAAGGGCACAGAGATACAATGAAGATGCGGATCGGTACCTCGAGAAATTCCAGGATGCCCGGAAAAGACAGGCCGAAAGGAAAAAGCTGGAAGAGGAACTGGGAAAGATCGAATAGCTTCACAGAACAACTTCAATCCATAACCACACAATTTACATCTATCGGGTTGCCACTTGAATTTTGCCTCCGCGCATCAAACCCCTTTATAGGCTCAACAACATTGCGTTTTTCATATGAGGATCATCGGAATAATGAGTACCAAGCTATCGAATACCGAGTCCAAAGATGAATCTGAAGGGAGCAAAGATGGGGGCACAACAATATCCTTGCCCGCGTCAGCCTCAAGCAGTTTTTTCCATCTCTCAATTTGATCAATCGATTTCCTGCAAAGGATCTGGTCTCATAACGTATTTGGGAATGCGACGTCTGAAATTTTGCGGATTGAACAGTTACGCATCGTTTCGCTTATGATACAATATTAAAGGCATTTTGGGCCGGGCACCGGCATTGATGAGGTGATCAATCACAAGTTAGGCCAACGCACCCAGACCATCCTCAAAAGAAGGAACAATGGGTCATAAAGAGTTGGCCTTCCTCTTAAAGGAAATATGTTTATTCCACTCAAGGATGAGAATCCCACGCTGCGTTTTCCATACGTGACTGTTTTTTTTATTGCCCTGAATATTCTGGTCTTTTTTTTCCAGATGCTGTCTCCAGAAGGACTCCAGTATTATGTTTTCCGAATGGGGGCAATTCCCTATGAAATCACACATTTCACTTCAGTCCAGGTTCCCGGTGTCACCAGATTGCCCGTGCCGTTGACTCTTGTAACGGCCATGTTCCTCCACGGCAGTTTCCTTCATCTTTTTGGCAACATGCTCTATTTATGGATTTTCGGGAACAATATCGAGGACTATCTGGGATCTGTCCGCTTCACACTCTTTTACCTGCTTTCCGGGCTGGGAGCCAGTCTTGCTCACATCATTTTTAATCCCAACTCACAGATCCCGATGATAGGAGCCAGCGGCGCCATCGCCGGAGTTTTGGGAGCTTATCTCATCCTCTATCCCAGGGCCAACGTCCTGACTCTCGTGTTCTTGTTTTTTTTCATACGTATCGTGCCCATTCCGGCAGCCATTGTACTAGGACTTTGGTTTCTCTTGCAGATGATGAACATAGGGATGGGCGGCGGAGTGGCCTGGTTCGCTCATATCGGGGGATTTTTAATCGGCATTTTGCTCATCCGGCTCTATAGGCAAAGACGTCGCCGCCCAAAGGTCTGGATCCACTAGGTGTTCAGGGGTATTAGGTGCTATAGAGGTTGACAACTTCCTTTGTTTTTAGTATTTTATCTGATTACTAACTTGAAAGATTGTTGTTTCTGAGGTTACATGTGATGAAAACATTTATGCCACATAAAAAAGATATCGTGCAGAAATGGTGGTTGATTGACGCTGAGGGTAAAGTTCTCGGGCGGTTGGCCACTGAAATTGCCGTCCTTCTCCAGGGAAAAAAGAATCCTGCTTTTGTTCGTTTTATGGATAGCGGCGATTTTGTCATAGTCGTCAATGCGGAAAAAGTGGTGGTCACAGGAAATAAATTGGAGCAAAAGAAGTATTATTCGCATTCAGGTTATCCCGGTGGCATAAGAGAAAAAACGATGAAAGAACTGCTGGGAAAAAGTCCTGAAGACGTTATCCGGAAGGCTGTTCGTGGGATGATTCCTAAGAATAAGCTGGGTCGGGCCTTGGTCAAAAAGTTGAAGGTCTACCCTGGCCCCGATCATCCGCACCAAGCTCAAAAACCACAGGAATATCAGTTCTAGGAGGAATGGTTGAGTTTAATTCAGTATTACGGGACAGGAAAACGCAAGACCTCGATCGCGAGGGTATACTTGAGGCCAGGTAAGGGTGAGATAACTCTGTATGTCAACAAAAAGCCAAGGACGTTTAATGAGTTTTTTAGCTTGGAAAGCCATAGACACACCATAAGGCAGCCTCTGCGCCTGACAGAGACAGAGAATAAATTCGATATATTTATCCGTGTTGATGGTGGCGGGGCAACAGGTCAGTCCGAGGCGATAAGGCTGGGTATTTCAAGGGCATTGATTGAATTTAACAGGGAACTCAGGGGAACGCTCAAACAAGCTGGTCTACTGAGTCGAGATGCGCGGATCAAAGAACGGAAGAAATACGGCTTGTTGGGGGCTAGGAAGGCACCCCAGTACCACAAGAGATAAAGGGAGGGCGACAGTTGGTTTCGGTTACAATGAAGGAGCTTTTGGAAGCTGGGGTTCACTTTGGGCACCAGACTAAACGGTGGAATCCGAAGATGCGGAATTACATCTTTGGACAGAGAAATGGAATTTACATCATCGATTTACAGAAAACTATCAAGATTTTCAAAGATGCTCTCCAGTTTGTCGAGAGTGTCGCTGAGGGTGGAAAAGATGTGCTTATGGTTGGGACAAAAAAGCAGGCCCAGGATATTGTCCGCGACTACGCCCTGAAGTGTGAATCGAGTTATGTCAATCAGCGCTGGCTGGGGGGATTGTTGACCAATTTCGGTGTCATCAGAGGAAGCGTGGAAAAGCTGATTGAGATGGAAGAGATGAAAGCTGATGGGAGGTGGGACCTTCTGTCCAAAAAGGAACAATCAAAGCTGGAAAAGGTTTACAGGAAACTCTCCAAAAACCTGGGCGGCATCAAGGAGATGCTGGAATTGCCCGGTGCTTTGTTCGTGATAGATTCGACAAAAGAAGAAATTGCAATCCTGGAGGCCCTCAAGCTCAAGATTCCGGTCGTCGCTGTTGTCGACACCAACGGCGATCCCGAGAGCATTGACTATCCGATTCCCGGGAATGACGATGCTGTCCGAGCTATCGAGCTCTTCACATCAAAGGTAGCGGATACAATCATAGAGGGCAAAAAGAAAAAGATGGAGAAAGAGCTTCTGGAAGCCAAGGCAAAGGAAGAAGAAATGATCAAGGAAGAGGAGGCGATCGAGGCAGGAGAAACGACGCCTGATGCAGAGGGAAAGACTCCAGAAGCAGAGGCAATTCCTTCTGTGGTAAAGATATCTACAGAGCAAAAACCAGAAGTGGAACCTCCCAAGGAAAAAGAAAAACTCGAAGAGGATCTTACAAAAGATACGGAGAAACCTGTCGCAGAGGCTTCCCCTTCCGAAAAAGACAAACCTGCGGCTGAGGAAACCGGAGCGAAAGAGCCTGTAAAAACAGAAGAGTGAAGGAGTGAGCGATGGCAATTACCGCCGCATTGGTCAAGGAACTCAGAGATCGGACGGGCATCGGCATGATGGAGTGCAAGAAAGCTCTCCAGGAGACAAACGGGGACATTGAAAAGGCCATCACTGTATTGCGCAAAAAAGGTTTTGCGCGGGCCAAGGATAAGATGAGCCGGGAAGTCAAAGACGGGCTGATTGGATCGTATATTCACCTCAATGGCAAGATTGGGGTTCTTGTTGAGGTCAATTGCGAATCTGATTTTGTTGCCCGTAATGAAGAGTTTCAAGAGCTGGTCAAAAACATTTCTCTTCACATTGCAGCTTCGGATCCGCGGTATGTGTCCTCCTCGGAAATACCTTCCCAAGTCCTGGATGAGGAGCGGGAGATCATCCGCGATCAGTTCAAAGATTCCAACAAGCCTCCAGAGATTGTGGATAAAATCGTTGAGGGAAAGCTGAAGAAATTTTTTGAAGAGGTCTGCCTTATCGACCAGCCTTTCGTTAAAGACGACAAAACGACAGTCGGAAAACTTGTCTCCACATACATAGCGAAGTTTGGGGAAAATATTCAAATTAACCGGTTTGCCCGCTTCGAGATCGGCAAATCATAAGATTTTGATATGGGTGATGACAAGCCTGTCTTCAAGAGAATTCTCTTAAAGCTCTCCGGCGAATCTCTTCAGGGTTCTCTTGCCAGCGGGATCGACTTTGAGTCCGCAAAGGCCATTGCCAAAGAAATCAAGGAAATCCGCAGCCTGGATGTCCAAATCGGCATCATGATCGGGGGCGGCAACATTTTCCGGGGATTCCGGGGTGCCAAGGCCGGGATGGACCGGGCCTCTGCCGATTATATGGGGCTGTTGGCCACGATGATCAACGGCATTGCTCTCCAGGATGCGCTCGAAAAAGAAGGGATAGAAACCAGGCATATATCGGCCATTGAAATTAAAGGTGTTGCTGAGGCTTTTTCCCGGAGAAACGCAGTTTTTTACCTGGATAATCGAAACATCCTCATCTTCAGTGCAGGTACGGGCAATCCCTATTTCACCACGGATACAGCGGCAGCCTTGAGAGCCCTCGAAATCGATGCCCAGGTAATCCTCAAGGCGACGAAGGTCGATGGCGTGTACTCAGCCGATCCTGTCAAAGATAAAAAGGCCAAACGGTTCGAGTCCATCACCTATCTCGATGTGTTGAAAAAAGGGCTCAAGGTCATGGATGCGACGGCAGTTTCTCTCTGTCGGGATAATGACCTTCCGATCTTGGTGTTCAATATCAGAAAAAAAGGAAATATCAAAAAGGCTGTTTTGGGACATAAAGTTGGCACTTTGATCAATTAACCCGGGTAATTCGCGAGTCAAATCTGGACGCAAAGACGGCAAGGTGTGAAAACAATTTCCGGGGGAAATCAGGGGCCATGCTCTCACTGCCGCAGCGAGTGACGACAGTTTATGCTCCTATTTCAACAAGAGAGGGATGAGAATGGTTAAAGATGTCTTGAAAGAACTTGAAAAATCGATGAAAGGTTCGGTGGAGCACTTTCGCAAGGATCTGGCTAAACTGCGAACCGGACGCGCCAACATCAACATGTTTGAGGACATCAAGGTGGATTACTACGGAAATCTTACCCCTGTCAATCAGATGGCTACATTGACGGTTCCCGACCCCACTCTCATTCAGGTCCAGCCCTGGGATCCTACACTTCTAGACGCTTTGGACAAAGCCATAAGGGCAGCGGATCTTGGCCTCAATCCTATAAATGATGGCAAAGTGCTCAAGGTCCCTATTCCTCCTCTGGATGAAGAAAGACGTAAGGATATGGCCAAGCACATTAAAGCGATGATGGAAGATGAAAAGACTGCCTTGCGAAACATGCGTCGGGAGGCCAAGGAGATGATCGAGCTCCTGGAGAAAGAAAAAGAAGCCACCGAAGACGACAAGTATTGGGGCTATGACAAGCTTCAGGAAATCACCGACCTCAACATGAATAAAGTCGAGGAGCTGGCTGCCGCCAAAGAGAAGGAAATCCTCGAACTTTAGTCTGTTTGCGCTTTAGGAACCGGCTGGATTTGAGTCGTTTTGGTCCCGAATTTGGTCCGTATAACCGCACCCCAACCGAGAAAACTCAACACCAGATAGAACAGAGAGCCTAAGATCGGAATAAAACCGATAAAGCCCACTATGACAAACCCCAAAATGACAGACCCGATAGTGGTCGGATTTTTGCTTCCGAATGCTTTGGCCAGGCTGTCACCAAAGAAGCAAAAAACAGTAACACGACCGAAAATCTTTATGATGATGCCAAGGATAACCAGAGCGATAAGGATGGGAATGCCAATAAGGATCAAAGAGAGAAAGCCGGCAAACACACACAGAGATGTGTAGATTATGATGCTCAGGAGTCCGACGCCAAAAACCGGCCAGAAATGAGTTCGGATTAGAGAGGATGCATAGGCGATCTGCCGGGGGAAGATGGCGGCTAAAAGAAGCGCCAGGAGAAACCAGATCAGAAGTGAGAGTAGTTTGAGGACCAGGAGAAAAGGAATAAGCCGCATTCCGAGAAAACCTCCTAATCCTTCGCCCAGGAATTCTTTCAGATCTTCGGGGGTTTCCATGCCGAACTGAATCGTGTCGCCGTCAATTGTGCAGCCGTAATCCTTCTTAAGTATTCCCCCGATAACGACGACATCTTCGCCCACGATGGCCGTGGATTTGAGGGTGATGTCCGAACCAAGACCCACTACAGTGCCTTCGACTTCGCCCTCGACAACAATGCTTCCGCCAAAGGCCAGAACGGTCTCTGTGACGAGACCTCTGATGATGACCTCACCACCGAAGCTAATGACATTGTCCTCGACTTCATCCTTTTCGACAATTATGTCTTTTTGTAAGATTAATCCCTGAGCTTTCAGGGGAATGAATCCGGACAGCAGGAAGAGACAAATTATGGCCACGGTGAATTTGTTTCTCATATGTTCTCTCCACTCCAAATTTTTCTCCTCACACCGTAAACTGCCGTTACGGACAACAGAATAGTGAGGATGACAAGAGTGATTTGCACCTCGATTCCTATGACAGATTTCAGGCTCGTCAGAGTTTTATAGATATAACTGGAGAGCTGGACCAGCAGGTTGGAGCACAGCGATACGATTTTGATGAGTTTTATGAAAAACACGGAGAGATTGCTCACGAAACTCCAGAGGCTGCGGTTTAGCTGGATGAACGCACCCGATAAACTGAGGTCTGATTGCAGAAAAGCGGCCAAAAAAATGGCCACGACCAGAGAAAAACCTGTGGCCAGAGCCGCGATCCATACCCGTATTTGTGACTCTTGCGGGAAGATTCTGGACATGATTTGCTGTGTGAAATCCGGGGGAAGGGGGAGGGGCGGCAGGCTTTCAGCCGCTTCGGTCAGAGCCCGTCTGTCCTCAACGGCCCGCCGACATTTTTCGCACGCAGCAATGTGTCCAGCCAGGCGGCTTCTCTCCTCGGGGATAAGTTCATTCTCGAGGTAGAGATAGATCTGATCGATGGTTAAGCAATTCATATTTCAGCCTCCAGATGCTTTCGCAGCAGTTCTTTAGCCTGGAAGACTTTGTTTTTTATGGTGCCCACCGGCATCTCCTTGATTTCGGCTATCTCATCATAACTGAATTCGTTGACATGCCGCCAAACAAAAAGCTCCCTGAGAGAAGGAGGTATTTTTTCCAGGTTTCTCTCGATTTTTTCCCTGATTTCGGCCAGCTCGTATTTTTCGGTAACGGAAGGATCCTTGGATGGAATCTGCATACTCGGCCGGTAGCTGTCCTGGTCTTGGGTTTGATCTATGGAAAAGGCATCTATTTTTTTCTTTCTCCAATAATCAATGGTGTAGTTTGATGCTATCTTGAACAACCATGTGCTGAATTTGTGTTGAGGCTGATACGTATGGAGCGAGGCGTAGGATTTGATGAAAACCTCCTGAGTGAAGTCCAAAGCCAGCTCCCGCTCACCGACCATACGGCCGATGTAATTCAAAAGCGGCTGCTGGTACTTTTGGATGATCATTTCGAATGCCTCTTTCTCACCTTCAAGGGTTCTTCGAACTAAGTCTTTATCTTCAAACATGGAGGACTTCCAGCCCTCAAAGCATTATACGCATCTCAGAAAAAAAAGTTTTTTTTTGTCTCCTTACTTCTTAGTTTTCAATAATTTCCGTGTCCGGCGGCACCCTGAGCTCAAAGGTGCCTCTTGAAAAAGATATGTTTTTCTTGAATTTGCTGAAGTGGATCTCAGTCTTGTTCCCGGCCCAATCAAAGGAGATGATCTTATGGATTTGCCATGTTTTGTCATCGACTTCGAGAAGCAAAAAGGTATCGGCATAGTCCTCGTCTTTTGGTGTCAACTTGATCTGCTTGGCTTTCATGTGGTCGGTAGGAAAGGGGCTGAACTCCACTGCATAGGTATCCAGTATCCCTACCCGGCCTGAGAGGAGCGATATGACTTCCACGTTGTGTTCTTCATTGGACAAATTGTACTTGGTAAGAAGCTCTTCCTCTTTGTTATAGTCCCAGAAGATATCATCCTTGATGAGGAAAATTTTCTCCTCAGGTTCCTTGTACTCCCACCTCATCAGCGTAGGTTTTTTGAAAAAGACTTTTCCTTTTTCGTGGAGTGGCGTGGTGATGGTCGAGGAATAGTAGAACTGTTCGAAATCAGCCTGGAAGGTTTCATAGGAACGGAGCGTGCTTTCCAATTGAAGTGCCACATCCTCGGCCGTCTGGGCGAAGCTGCACCCTGAAATCACCAACACCAAAATGATTCTCTTCATTTGCACGGATTATAGCACAGTTCACCGGTCGATTTCATCGACTGTATGTATCTCCGTATCCGTGAGGGAAGACTTGGCGAGTGCTCAGAATGGTGATTACGAAAACACGCCAAATAATTGGGGTCAGACTTGAATTAGTTGAATAACTATTCGCTTTTGAGGTCTTCCTCCATAAATATTCATAGTTATTCAACTAATTCAAGTCTTCTATGATGATTTAACGCAAGTTTTTATTTCTTCTCCTTTTCTTGTCTATTAGGTCTTTTGAACCAGTCTTCTATCCGTGCCCTTAAC
>Ga0180431_10000931_pt1 | contig 41145 bp, 62 predicted proteins | sample SS_ome_11_FD_132459 | JGI IMG/M metagenome (GOLD analysis project Ga0180431, IMG submission 132459) | Hypersaline lake sediment archaeal communities from the Salton Sea, California, USA - SS_1_MS_1 metaG | ecosystem: Environmental > Aquatic > Non-marine Saline and Alkaline > Hypersaline >... | reverse complement strand
GTCTAGCGGCCCACGTCGGCCGAGGATTCGATGCCCCCCTCCCCCTGGGTGCCGCCCCGCCTGGGGGGCCGCACGTTCATGCACGCCTGTGCCCGCCTGTGCATCACTCACCCCTCGCCGTCCGTCGACTATGGCACGACTTACACAACGACCGCAGGTTGCCAGCATCCAACCGTCGGCCACCATCTCTCAGTGCAACCACATGATGCACCTCACTCGCCTCGCTCACGTATCCCTGATCCATGCAATCCTCACACAACGGGTGCCGACGCAACTGCGTGGCTCTCACCCGCTGCCAACGTCCGTCATATCCACGCCGGGCCGCAGACTCCCTTGTATCCTTCGCCCGCTTGCGTGGCCCGCAGACGCTACATACACTGCTCCTCACTAGCCCTGGACAGCCCGGCTTGCCGCATGCCACCATCACACGTTGGGCCACTAGCTCACCTCCGGCATCGCCACAATCGTTAGCACGCCCTGAGCGATCACCGTATCATCGGTGGTATTCCTCATCACATACCGATACGCGCCAGCCGTGGCCGTGTTGGTGTCGTCCTCGTCGATGGTGACCTGATTGTTGCTGTCGCCACCCACCGTGCCCGTGACGCTCCACAGTTGCGTTGCCGGGTCGCTCGGGTCGTACACCTGCAACTTGATCGTGTCGCCCGCCAGGCTCACCGCGTCACCATCGCTGTCGGTGATCGTCCACACGTAGACGCCTAATGCCGCGTGCTGATAGACAGTGAGGTTGCTATCACTCACAGCACCCGCTGATACGGTCGATGACAATGGAGTGACGGTGCCGCCCCAGGGTGCCGCCGTCAACCCCGCCCCCGCCGTGCCAATCTCGGCCGTATCCACAAGGATCGCCGCAACGTCGGTCGCCACGGGCGTAGTGATCGTGCCGCTTGTCTTCGTGGAGTCGTATCTGACAGTTGCGGGATCGACAAAGAGGGTCGCGTTGTCTTCCTGAATCAGGTCGTACTCATCGCCTCCCGGATCGCCTGCATCACTTGTAATGATGGTGCAATTGCGAAGCGTGACCGTCGCGTCTTCCTTTGCCCACACTCCCTGTGTGTTCCCCGTATTGTCTGCGTGGGTGCTTGTGACGGAAAGGGTGCAGTCCTCTAAGATGAAGTTGGAATCACCATCCGCTTCCAGTGCGGAAACGGCGTAGTCGGTCGCCGTGACCAGTTCCACGCCGAGATAGCATCGACGGAACACCACCGAGCAGTCGGTGCTATCACCGTCGTTCAAAGAGCTTCGCACCGCTCCAGGTTCCGCGCCTGCCTCCCCCACACCGGTTGAAATAAATGTGGAATCCTCAATCAGGCACGATTGGCCGTGGATAACCATTGCATCATAAGTGGATGTAATTCGCGAAGTCGTCACGGTCAGCCTGTCGGCACCAAGCACCCAAAGACCATCCGTTTCTCCATGCACGATGCAGTTGATGATTGTCAAGTCAGTCGAGTTATAACCCGTGACCCCCATTGCACCGTCGGCAATGTTGTGTATTGTCAGTGCCTCAAGTGTTACTCGCCCATTGGTGGCCGAGACAACGCCGGTGTTGAAACTTACGCTACCTCCATATAGCTTGCTCGCCGTGTTCGCTGCACCTATGATTGTTTGACCAGCTTTCGGCGTGATGGTCCGCTGGTTGGCCATCTGCTCGGTTCCGGCGAATGTTTCTGCACGGAAACGATCCACGGTCTCTGCCCCGTCGAACGACTCCTCGGCAAACTCGACAGTAATCACAAAGGCATTGGCCGTTTTTGATACGATCGTGTATTCACCGTCATAGGCGTCTGTGCCGGTAATTGTGATATGATGGCCGGCGCTGAAACCGTGTGATGCGCTATATAACGTAACGGTCCCGTCCAGGTTGTTCTCGGCATCAGCTGCATCCAATGTGGCTTGATTTCCAACAAGAACAATCTCGTCTGTCGTCGTGCTATCTATCGTCCATGAGCCATCGAAATAGGTCGTGCCCTCGATCCGAACTGACGTCACCGCGCTAAAGACGTGCCCGGTCACCGGGATGCCGAACGTGCCGTCTCCTTTGTTGACGGCTGCCGCGTTGTCGAGCGTCTCCAGCCCCCAAGTGCCCGGCCCAATATGGATCGTATCCCCTTCACCCGCCGCCGTCTCGATCGCATATTCTGGCGTTAACATCGCATCATCCCACGAGTGCCCGCCATTGCTGTCGTTGCCCGTGGTCGCCACGTACCACGTCGTATCGCTCGGCACCACCAACACCGTATCCCCTGGACATTCCGCCGTATTCGCCGACTTGTATCGCGTCTCGATCACGGTGCCCGTCGTAGCCACCGCACCCGTCGTCAGATCCGCGTAGTACCGCCCATTGCCGATCGCCGTCAGCGTGCCGATGCCCGTGTTCGTCCAGGCCTCGCCGTTGCTGCTGATCTGCGGTTGCCCGGCTGCTTCGCCGGTCTCGGGCGTCATGCCGTCCGTCGCGTCGACAAGTTGAAAATAGACCCGTCGCCGGGCCTCCGTCGCCTCGCTCACTTGGATCTCTCTCATGCGTCAATCCTTCCACGCTTGAGGATGACGTTCTGGTAATACCACGGGCTGCCCGCCGTATCCACCTCACCCGCCGCGAAACCCAAATTCATCAGCCACAACAACATCACGCCACCTCAATGTAGGTCATCGTCCAGGCAATATCCTGAGCCGCCGACGAGTTCAGTTCGATCGCCTCATTCGCCGTGTCGGTCTCCAGCCATCCGCCGGGGTTGAACGGCAGCACGAAGCCCGCCACCGTGTCCCCGTCCGCGTCGAGCGACATCGCAAGCGACCCCGCCGAACCGAACAATAGCTCATTGTCGCCGTTATCAAGAAACACGGAATTCGTGGTGGCCGACGTGGCGAAGAGTCCCAGTGCCAGTACCCGGATCTTCTTCCCCGCCACGGCCGCGACAAGGGTGTCTGTCGCCCCGACGCCCCCGGCCGCCAAACCCGACGCCCGCTTGATCGTGCAGGCCGTCGTGCCGTCGTAAGCCACACTGCTACTCTGCTGTGCGATCACGCCGCCGATGGTGTCGGTCCCCGCCGCGATGCTCGTCACGTCGACGTCGCCGATGTCGACGCCGCTGTTGGCCGCGAGTTTGCCGATGGCGTTGGTCCCTGCCGGAAGCGGCGCGACCACGTCCACCTGCGCCTCGCTGCCGGAGACGATGTTGTCGAGAATCTGAGCGGCCGTCACGATGGCTGCGATCTCGGTGTCGAGGTATCCGGCCACGTTCGCCAGGGTCGCTTCGGTCGCGCCCGCCGCCGTCGATGTCGCGATCGCATCGAGCACGGCGTTGTCGGTGGCGCTGAGATTCGCCGTCACCGTCCCGCTGACCGGCTGGGTCGCTGGCCAGAACGTGCCCGTCACCGCCGTCGTCGGTGCCGACGTGACGGTCACCGCCCCGGTGTTGCACGCCGTGATCTTGCCGTCGATGCTCGCGGCACTGGTGGCGATGTTGCCCGTGTCGGCGTCCATGGTGGTCAACAGCGCATTGCCGGCCGTAGCCAGCACCTCCAATGCCGCCAAGTCGGTCGCTATGGCCGAGGTGTCCGCGTCAATGGTGCCCAACAGTGCCACGCTCGGGTCGTCGCTTGCCAGTGTCACCCGCTGCGTGCCCGCCGTCACAGCCCCCGCGCCACCGACGATAATGGACTGACTCCATGAGCCCTCGGAGCCCGAGAGGATCGTGTGCGCGACGATCTGAAACTTGGCAGTATCGCCACTGAACGCCATTTCCGCCGAAGCACAGATCGCGCCCGACGTGGCGTTTTCGTTGAGTTGCACATTATCCGCCATGATTGTTCCCTAGCAAGAAAGAATTCCGCCGCCGATGATTTGCGACACACCACCGTTGCTCAACTCCGACCCGACCGTCATCTCGTTGTCCGCCGACGTGACGTTGTTGTACGTCCATTGCGCGTAAGCGGCCGCGTCCCCGCACGGGTCCGCGGTGACCCAGTAACGCCAATCCTCCATGCGGCCGTCCATGCCGCGACTGTTCCAGTACCGCGACAACAGGGAATAATCGTAGACGTTCGACGGCGTGGCCGCGTCACCAACGGTACTGACGGCCGTGGCTGCGACACCGTTGACGTAAATCTGTAATCCGCTCGCGTCGTTTCGCTTGAACCGGGCGGCGACGTGGTACCAAGTGTCTTCGACGATCGTCGCCGTATGCGTCAGGGCTGTGCTACCGACGTTGAACTGAAAGCGATCCGACCCGCCGTACAACCGCACGCCGAATGACGAGTAATCCTGTTTGGCCCAGCAGACCGGGTCCGCGTAGAATCCGTCCAAATCATTGAACCAAATCCAACAATCGACGGTCACCTCATCTTGTCCGTCCATCGAGGCATTCTCGGCGACCAACATCCGATCCCCAACGGCCGTCGCTTCACGCGAGGCCGCGATTACCCCCGCCGCCGACTGCGTTCCCTGCGTAATCACCGCGTTGTGGCCGTTGCCGGTGATGTCCGGCTCGGGAGACGACGTGCCGTCCATCTGGATCGCGCATTCCAGGCCGGACGCCGAAAACGCATCGGCCGCGCTGCTGCCGTCGGAGGCCGCCGCATTGCCGTAGTACATCACCAACGATGCTCCGCTGGTCGAATCGAGCGTCGGGATCTGAATCCAGAACTTCGCCTCGACGTCGGTCGACCGGCTCCAGAGCAGCCGCTGATAGTTCAGTTCGGTATCGTCGGTCAGCGCAAACCGCACGTCGTAGCCGTCCGCGCGAGCCTTCATCAGGTCCGAGTCGTTCGAGAATTCCAACAGCGACGGCACATCGGTCAGCGTCGCGTCGACGTTGCTCGCGCTCACCTCGATTTCGCGTCTGTATTGCCATGCCGAGAAGTCGGCCATTATTTCGCCTTTAGGGTGCGATGGTTACTTTTCCAATACGGTCACGCGGCGTTCCAGATCACTCAAACGCCCGCTGTGCTGGATACACTTGGGGACGCGGTTCTCCTCGGCCTCTTGCAACCGAGCCACCTTGACGATCATGTCGGCGATCTGCGTCGAGATGACGGCCAGTTTGGCGTGGACCATAAACAGCCACGGAACCAACAGCACGCCGACGCCGCCGATCGCTCCGATGATGATTCCCCATTCTTGAATGCTCATCGCAGCCCTCGCGCCATGGAACGTACCCTCATGTACATGGAGCACAAACGGACGCCCCAATACATCGCCACCCGCCGCCACCACGGGACACCAAGTTCCCGCATCGCCTCCCGAAAGACCGCGTCGGCCATGAAGCGACCGCACGTATCTTGTGAGCATAGGTAGTCATGCACCACGGCCGCGCGGTCATAGATTCCGGTCGGCGGGAAGATCGGCCACAGTGGCCTGGGGACGCTTGCAAAATCGGTCACGAACCCCTCGGGGACGCAGACACGCAACCCAAGGCCCGACGTCGGCTCGCCACCGAACAACAGCGGCGCTCGCAGTCGATACCGCGCGCGGCCATCGTCGGTCGTGCCAATGTATTCCGGTGGGAGTATCCAGTCGGTGAAGGTCATCGCTGCTCGATGTCGATTGGGTTTCCGTCGGCGTCGTAAAATCGAACCTCGTATTCCGTATCGGGCACGTTTGCCGCCGGCACGGGTGTCGGGTCGGGCGCGTCGGGTCGCATCGCGAACAGCCCACCGAGCACGATCCCGCCGACCACCAACAACTCGCGCCAGCCCATGCCCCGGCTGATATTGCGGTTGACGACCACCTCGACGCCGTCACTCTCGGGGATGTCGAGCGCCTTGTAGGTCGCCGTCTTCGCAAGCTCCCGCCGCCACTCCAGCCCCTTGTTGAATTCGGTGTAGGGGTTCATTTCGTCGCGCTTTCGGCCGTCGCAAATAATGTTGTCACCTCCTCCGCGAACCGCTCGCCCTCGCGTGCCATGTCGAGCGCGAGAAGCCGCGACGTCCTTTCCAGGTCGACCGGCCTCCCCTGCTCGATGTCGTCAATCAATGCGTCGATCCGACTCACACCCCGGCCGCCGTTTTCTCGTTCGGGTTGCCGGTCAGGCCGTAGCGGTTGGCCATCGCCTGCTCGACATCCAGTTCGTCGAACTTCCGGTCGGCAATGATCGCCTGCCGAGCACTGGTCAGCGCGAACGCCTTGCCGATCACGTCGAACGTGGTCGCTTGGCTTGTGCGCACTACGTCGTTCATGTTGATCGTTTCTTCCGCCATGTCTCAACTCCTTATCGCTTGGGTGTTCGGGGGACAATTTCGTAGAATGCCACTCCGCGCGGCATCTTTTTTAGCACCTCCCCGACAATGATGCTTATATCCGTCTGCGATATTTTGGTATCGCCTTGGGTCTTGATAATCGCTTCGAGCGCCTCGACCCGTCGCCGCAGGTCGGCGCACGGGTCGTCCGGCACCACGTCGACAACGACCGGCACCTCGCAGATCCCATCGGGACAAGTCCCCGGACATTGCGGAGCCTCCTCGGGCGGCAGTGGGACCTCTTCCGGTTTTTGGATTCGAGGGGTGCAACGCGGCTTATCTCGCTTGTGCCGGCCGAACAGCCCGCCGTCGGCGTCGTAGTCGGCCGCGAAGCAGGCGAGTAGTGCTAGCGTCAGTGCGATGATCGTAGCGTTTTTCATGATATCATCGGGCCAGACATGTTGCCCAGATGACACCATGCAGACACCCTTATTCTTTTTTCTGGTAAATGACACTTCCTCCAGTCTACCGGCCCCAACAGCATGTAATCGTTTGGCATTTCGATCTCGTAGACGTATCCATTGACCAATTGACCGTCGAGGTACACGTCTGTGTCTACGATGCTTCCTCGGTCGCCATTCTCACACAACGTCCCCTCATCCCCGTAGAGATCCAAGTCAAACCATTGCCGAAGATCACTCATCGTGCCACCCCCACCGCCCGACCACCGGACTTGCGCCAGTACGCCAGAAACCCGGCCCTCGGGTAGCACTGGATTTTGTCGGTATGATTCGGGTCGCTGATAACCGCCACGCCCGAGCGATACCCACAGAAAACCACCGCGTGCATGCGCTCCTCTACGCCAGTGCCTCGCCGTGTCCTCACTCGCTTCTCCGCCATCCAATCGATCACCACCCCCTCGTGCCGATCGAGGAAAGAGGCGTCACCACTGAACGTCGCCACGACCGGCAGCCCGGCCGCCTTGGCTGCTCGGGCAATCGTTTGGTGGGCAACCGGGCCGCGATGACTCGCCCGCCACGCGTCGGCCTGCTCGAGCATCCCGTGCATTCTCAGCACGGTGACAAACGACGCATGGCCGCACGACTTGCCGTAGTTCGGCTCGCGGATTTGTTGGGGTGGGATCGTCGCCGCGCTGGCCGAGGTGGCCAGGAGGAGGAGCAAGAGCGGAAAGCGGAAAGCGGAAAGCGGTTGCATGTCCGCTAATTTGGCAAGAAAAGACGAAAAGACAACAGCAACGTTGTCAGGTCCTTATGGGCGGGTTGCAATCCACCGTCGTGTGCGGCAGGCAATGCACGGCCACGTCGTCACCGTCGCCTGGCATCCGTCGCACCATCGCGGCTCACAGTCCTCGGCGTCCGGGACCGAGACGTTTGGCAGTGGCTCCAATCCGACCGCCTCGGCGACGATCCGATAGACGGTCCGCTCGTGCAGCCCGGTCAGTTCCGCGATCTCGATCACCTTGTAACCATCACCACGCAGGTCAAGCACGTCCTGGCTGGTCGCGAGTGGCGTTCGTTTTGGCATCCTTGCCTCTTTGAGTTACTGGCTCCCGAGCCGCGTGGCTCGTGTTGGTGTGGCCTGGACCGCCTTATGCTCGACGATCTTGGCGTTCTGTCCGGCGCACGTCGGGCAGATCCGATTGCCCACCCAGAGCGAGTCGAACAGTCCGCCGCATTTCAGACAGCGGCGGGGCGTGGTGTCTTTGGGGCGACGGGCCATCACTCACCTTCTTTCATGTTCAGTTAGCTTTGAGTTATGAGCCGTGAGCTATGAGCCACGGCTTTGGGTCGGTGTCGTTGTGGTAGGTCATACCGGATTCCGCCAATGCTCCCCGTCACACACTAGCCGCACAATCGCCCCGGCTTGAAGCACGGCGGGGTTGGGCCCTGTGATGATGTTGCCGCCCGGTTCGATAATGCCATACGGGTCCGCCGCTTGGACCGCCACCTGGTCGCCAGGTCGCCCATCTTCGATCGTGTGGAGCTTCGCGCCACCGTCGAGCACAATCAGCGGCACGGCCTGGGGGATGTTGTAGTAGTAGCTCGCGGGACGCATCGACACCGACGGACCCGACGTGACGACGCTGCCGGTCAGTGCGCCGTCGATCGTGTTGGGTGAGTCCGGTTCGATGCTCAGCGGCACATCCTCGACGAACCCGACCCCACGAATCGTGTTGGCGTGAAAGCCCTCACGGTGCGTAACGACGCTACCGAGGTTGCCCTGCCCGCCGATATTGCTAAACGTGTTGCCCGCCACGTCCATGCCACAGTCAAACAGGGAGTTGCACGCGGTCGCGTCGACGCAGTGGATGCCGTCGAATGTGTTTTGTCGAGCGTACCGGGCCAATCGAATCTTCGACCCCGGCAAATCGTTTCCCTCGAATCGCAACTGCCCGAACCCGCATGTGCTCACGTCGGCGAAGAGCGCTGCCGGGCCGTCGCCGTACTCCACGCCCTCGAAACCCAGTCCGTCGAAACTGGAATTGTTCCCGTGAATGACCATGGCCGCTCGTCTGTACGGTGCCACCTGCGCGACGTCCTTGTGTCGCAGCGATCGTATGTGGCCCTCACTCGCGTCGGGCCATGGCAACTCGCCTTTGTCGCTGCCGCTGATCTGAATGTTCCGCATCGCCGCCGAATTGAATTGATAGGCCCGCACTGCGACCCCACGCACATCGCGACACAGGATCGACTCGACGACACTCCCCCAACAGCCCAACAGGTCCAGTCCAATTCCTCGGCTTTGAATGATCTCGATATTCCGCAACGTCGACTGGTATGCCAGGTGCGCCGCGAACAGGCCACGGCACTTGTGCCCGCAGTCGAGCACCAGGCCGTTGACCGGCTCGAACCCCCGGTCGTTGCCCGCGCAGTAGAGCAGATAATCACTGGTCGGCGGTCCCGTGTACCGGATAACCACCCGGCCCTCGCCCCGGAGACACACCCTCGCCGCTTTGGCAATGGGTGACTTGTCGGCGTTCTCGTTCGAGTTGTCGCAACGCAATTCCGGCCGAGGAAACGCGGCCATATCGTACCCGAAGTGCAGCGGCTCGGTGGTGTTGTAGATCCCGTTCGGCCAGTGCAATGTCGGCACCCGCCCCCGACCGGCGGGCACCTTGACGGCCGCCTGTGCCTTTTTCAATGCGGCCGTGTCGTCCGTGTGTCCGTCGCCCTTCGCGCCGAAGTCTCGGACGTTGACGGATAGGTTTGGCTTCATGGTCATCACTCACCTTCTTTCTTTTCGCAGTTCGGCGTCGGTATCGTAATTCTTTCCCATGTCATTGCTCCTTTGCCAAAGCCCGAAACTCCGCTGCCGTAATCGTCCCGGACGGCCACTCCCGATCGTCGCCGTGCCCGAACGCCGCCGCCCAGTTCGCCGCGAATTGCCGTCGGGGCGCAAGGTAACCGTCGCGCTCCAGTAGCGGCCCGTGCAGCGAAACGATTCGAGCCACCGAGGCATCCAGTAGTTCCGCCGTCGGCTCCTCGACGTCCACTCGCAACTCGCGGCCCGACAGGTCGCTCCAGACGACGCACAGGGCCGTGTGGACCGGTCCCTCGTATCTCGCGAGCTCGTCGGCCGTCATCTCGCGGAATCGCTTGTCACTCATTGGGTTTTCTCCCCTCGAAAACATTGAAACGCCGACGGCGCGGCGTAGGTGATGTGCTTGCCCGACTCCTCGGCAATCCGGATCTCCGCAGCGACCCCCAACGACTCTCGCCACCCGTCGAGCATCAGCACGGTCATGAAGTTACACGCCGCCAAGAACTCCCGGTCGACCCGCTCCCAATAGTCCCAGCCCATCGGCAGACCACCGCACAACGCGATCCCGTGTGTGTGGGCGATCGGCGAGAAGACGACCGTGCCGGCCTCCATCATTTCCGCCGCCGCTTTGCAGGCCGCCAGGTAGCGGTTGGTTCGGACTTTCAACGACGGATCACTGTAGGGTGAGGCTAGGTAGATCATGGGGTTTCCTCCCGTGTATGCAGTCGCCGGTCCTCGCCGGCCAATTGAAACGCGGTGCCGCACATCAGCCGACTCGCCGTTCGGTCGCCGTAGAGGTCGGCAAGGTCCTCGGGCCGTTGGTTCGTAATGTAGATCGCCACCCGACCGGCAAACCGTTCTCGCAAGTCGGCGCACCGCTCCATCGCGTCGGCGGGTGCCGTGTAGTTGGCCGACCCGGTTCGCGCCCCCACTTCGTCGACGACCAGTAGTTCACAGTCGCGGACCCGCTGCCACACGAAGTCGTCCGGGTCCCACCCGACCTTCGCGAGCCGATCCGCCTCCAACAACACAACGTCGGGACAGAAGTCGGTCAGGCACAGGGCCGCGAACGTCTTGCCCGTGCCGGTGGGTCCCCAGAGCAACAGCGGCCACGGCGAGTTGCCGGTGACCAGTTCGCGGAACGTCTCCAACAGGCCGACGTCGACCAGGCCGATCGATCGATCGAGTTCCGGTCGCATCGGCTTACGCGCGATCCGGTCACGTTCCAGCACCGTCACCGCCCGACGACCGTCGTAGTCCGACCCCGGTCCAGTCCCGCTGGCGGACCTGACCACCGACTCCCACGCTTGGTTTTCCATTTCGAGATTCCTTTCCGCCAAAGAGTCCTTGCCACCCGTTCGTGATACTCGCCTCGATACTCGCGATCGCGTCCGTCTCGCCCATGTCGGCCAGTTTGGCCAGTTGCTTGTCGAGAGTCTGCTTGGCGACGGTCAGTTTGCGTCCTCGCCGGTAGGTCAGCCACTCCGACCACGCTCCGCGAAACCTTTTGGTGTCGAGAGTCGCCGGGATCGCAATCGCCGCTTTTTCTTTAGTATTCTTTTCCTTCTCTTCTCTTCTCTTCTCTGGTAACGGTTTTATCACGCTCGCACCGTGACATTTGCGTGACGTTTGCTTGCGCCGTTTCGCCTGCCGATTCGTCGCAAGTGCCCGTGTCTTCGCACCTTCGGACAAATAGCGCTCGAAGCCGGGTATCTGGATTCCGTCGTCGCCGATCTCCAGCCACCCGACCGACTGCAGCGCGCCGGCAAACCCCGTCACGCCGATGTAACGGTCGATCCATACATCCGTCACGCTGCGCGCGTGACCGTCGAGTGTGTGCGAGGAGACCCATCCCCAGAACCGAAGCAGCTTGCCAACGACCGCGTCCTCGTCGCAATCGAGTCGCGCGGCAATCGCGATCACGTCCGGGTCATCGCCGATACCGATTCGCATTTTGATCCAGTCGCCCGCCATGGCTCACCATCCGTGTCTATTTCCAATCCGCGAAAACACTCTCCCAAACACACGCCGCAAGCGACCGCTCGGAATCCGGGTAATACAACCGCAAGTCGTCGAGCGTTGCCGTCAGCCGTCCCCTCAGCCACGTCCCGGCACTCTCCTCGGCTTCCGGCTCCTCGGCCGGCACATCGTCCCCATCGTCCCCAGCGGGCTCACCGTAGGGCTGGCCGCACCTGTCGCACACGATACCCAGGTGGCCGTCATCCCACTTGGTCCCCGCGCAGTTCGGACACTGGCCGTAGTCGACGGGCTCCGAATCCGTGTCAATCACCTCGGGCGCATCCTCCCGAGGGCACGCGCGGCAAGTGCCGTCGTCGAAGAAGTCGTCGCCGCCGCAATCGGGGCAGGGTGACGGGGTGCCGTTGGGCTGAATAGTCTCGGGCTGCGTCTCCGCTTTCGGCTTTCCGCTTTCCGCTTTGGTCTTCGGTTTCGCGGCCTCTTTCGCCGCTTTGGCAGCGCCGACCAACGTCCCTTCGAGCATCAAAAGCGCAGACTGCGTTGCGCTTTTGAGCTTGCCAAAATCCCTCGCGAAAGACATGTAAAACTGTGCTGTTCTTGCACTTCCGTCAAAAAGCCGGTCGCACTCAGTCTCCCAACTTCCGTGGGGGATGGTCTGTTTTGCCGCCAAGAGTTCCTGTCCGCATTCCAGGGCGTGGTTTCTCGCCTCGCCGAGGTCCTTTTCGACGTAGGTATGCAGGACATTGGCCTTGCGAAAATGGTCGTGGACTTGCGTTGGTAGGTTTGGTTTCTTGCTCATTGGTTTCCTTCCGTGGGTCAGGCGGCGCAGAGTAATCCATCGATTGCCTGTTGCAACTTGGCAATCGCGTCCATCAATGTCGCGTCATCCGTGTCGATCAAGTCGTTCTCGATCAGCAGCAATACCTGATTGACGTAAAAGACCTGACGCATGCCGCTAAGCCGCTTATTGGCGTCGTGCTGGCCGTCGGTCAATGTTCGACCGCTCATGTGCTCGATCGTTCGTTTCAGGGCGACATCGCTGCCGTGGTCGGCTTTCGAGGCTCCCTTGACTTTGGCGACCCGTCCCTCGCCGATCGCCTTGACCGTCTCTACGCTCATCCCCATCGCGCTGGCGATCGTTTTGATTCCGACACGGTACTTGCGACACTTCAGCGCGCATCGAGCGCGATCGAACGGCGTCAGCGCCTTGCCGTGCGAGGCGTTCAGACGCAAGGCGTCGAGAAACATCTCGGCTTCGCTCTTGTAGTGTTTCAGCACGACGGCAACCTCGGCCTCCTCTCCCAATTCGGCCGCCCATACACGCCTGCGGTGGAATCCGTCGGTGATCCGTTTGCTGTCCGCGTCGGCGACGATCGGCGGCAACACGACCCCGGCGCGAAATGCATCTCGCATCTGCGACACATGTGTCGCGTCGACGGCCGCTCTCGGATACAGGTCGTAATCGACGATCAAATCGCTTAAGGACATCGTGGCATTCGTTTGGCGCATCTCTCATTTCCTCCGTGATGGTTTGTTTTTTTGTTTACGCAACTTCGACAGATCGCACTGGCCGCCCCACAATTCCAAACACTAGTTCTAGGAATTGCGGGGCCTACGAGGCGGCCGAGGCACGCGAAGAGGCCGCGGCCCACAATTCCAAACACTAGTTCTAGGAATTGCGGGGGCGCTCGGCGTAAAGCCAAATATCCCCGCCGCTTAGAGCGCGTTCCGCGAGAGCTACCGATCGGCTTGCGTTTCGGGCGTCCTCGTGCTCGGCCTGGTGGTGGCCGTTTTTTCGTAACATTAGATCACTCCCGTGGTTATGGCCTTGCGAGGGCTCCCGGTGTTTTTCACGTCACCGGACCACTCGCTAAGCCGTCTCGAATTGAATTCCAAATTCATTACATTTCGTTCGCATCCGCTCGATCAGGGCGTGCCATCGGAACGAGCCGACGAAGCCACTGTCGCCTCCGATCCACCGCACCTCGGCAAACCGTCGTCTTGCCGCGTAGTTCACGACTTGCGCCGCGATCTCCTTGACCGCCGTATCCATGCGCCGGTTGAACTTGCCGCAGGCCGCTTCTCGTCGGGAAGCGAACGGCACGCTGCCTCGCCGGACCTCCATCTTGCTATCGTCGCTCCATCGCTGTAGTTGGCTCTGGTGTGTGATCGTCCATCGGCGTATGTGATCCCCGTGAATCGAAAACAACTTTTCATCTTTCGCGTTCAGCGCAACAACCATTGCATCGGGCGCGGTCGTCACCAATAGCGTTCCGGTGCCTTCTCGCGTCGGCGTTCTCGGCAACCACGCAACCATCTTGCACATGACTCGTGTTGCAAACTGCCGGCCGCCCGAGTCGCGTCCCTTTCCGCCGCCGCGATGATCGCCGGCATTGGCTCGCTGCCGGTACAGCGCCAACTCACCTTGGACAGCTTGCCCCTCGACGATCTGCCGAAACGCGGTCAATTGCCGGCGAAACTGGTTGCCGCCGCGTAGTCGCAACGTAAACGGCCCCGACGGCAGTTTAACCAGCACCAACGGGCGACCGCCTTCGTCGTATCGCGCCTTCCACGCCGCGTTGTGCATCGGGAATGGCTGGGGATAACGCATGTTCGGCAACGCCGCCTGCCCAAGCCAAATTCGCTCGAAGCGGCTTGCCCGGTATTTCTGCGTGATTGCTCGAAGAATGCACGCTGCGGATTGCGACCACCCGGGAAACTGGCCCTTGCACAATGCGTAGAGTTGGATGTCCGGCATCTTTGGCAGTTTTTCCATGTCCGGCATTCGCGTTACGTCGGACGCCATCAATGCCTGTACTCCCCAATTACTCAGCGCCGTCGCATGTTGCCAAGCGTCGTTGAGTGCTGGGCGAAATTCGTCCCAAGTCGCCCCCACGGGGCCCGCTACCGGAAACGTGATTGCCCGCAAAACATGCCCCTGTTTCCAGCACGCGGAACACGTTAGCTTTTCACGGTTCGTCGCGTCCCGCTTCCAGCCCATGGGGACGCGGTCGGATTTCATTTTCTTGCTGTCGCCGCATACGCCGCATCGCATCACGGTCATCGCTCGTGTCTCCCTCCGTGTTAACCCTTAACAGTTCAATACCGCACGACATCGAAACCGCCGCCGTTGCGTTTCAGACGGCGAGTCGCCAGTCGGAACGTAAACGGAAACAGTTCCCCGGCGATCTTCAATTTGTTCATGTTCTTTTCGTCGCGAAAACCCTTGATCTCGTGGAACTCGATCTCCCCGTCGGGCAGCATCACCGCGAAGTCGGGCGTGTAGCGTTGCCCCTTCACGCCCGGCCTGGAATGACTCAGCGTCAACGTGTAACGCTCGAACCACCAGGCGACGATCTCCCCCTCCAGCTTGCGGAGTTCGAGTACCGTCATGTACTCGGCCTCGGTCTTGTTGGGTGTGCCCGGCGGTTTGATACCCGTGCGGCCTTTTCCTTTCAGCATCACATCACCCCTCGCATCATGCTCATGATTCGCTCGGTCCGGTCCACGTCCGCGTCGGTCATCCACGACGCCGCCCAGCCGCGCAGGTAGCAGATCCCGGCCGGGTCGTAATGCTCGGGATCGTACTTGCGCTTGAGCACCAGGCAGACAAGCTCGGCGGCCTTTTGGCTCTGGATCGCTTGGTGACACTCGTGACAGAGGGCCGCGTAGTTGGCTCGCGTGTCATGGTTCCGGCCGCGCCCGGCGATGTGGTGCCGCTCGGGCCGCGACGTGTGCTGGTGGCCGAGAAACCGGCACATCCAGCACCATCGATGCTCGCGATAGAAGTCCACCGCGCTCTCGTCGAGTTGCTTCCGTGCTTTCTTCATTCTCACTCGCCTTGCAGTTCCTTCAATCGTTTCGCGTAAACCGGCCGCAACGCATCTTGCACCGGCTTGGACTTGTTCGCCAAAAGCCTCCCGTGTTCCTTCAACTGGTCGAGCCGTTCGACCGCCGCCAGTTCGCCGGTCGCCACCGTGACGAACTTCTGTTCGTCGGGTGTCAGGGTGGCGATCGGTTTGATGGTTACCTCCTTGCGCACGCCTCGACTGACGGTCACGCTATAGGGTCTCTGGGCGTCGATGCCCGAGAGGTGGCTGATCCGAATGCCGCCGACCTTAACTCCGCCCCACTTCACGTCGGGGTCGCAGAACAACGTCATGCGTTGCCCGATCCACTTCTTGGCATCGTCCGTCCATGCGGCAACCAGAATGCGCCGCATGGTTTTGCACGGCTTGTACGGCCGGTGTCCCTCGATCTCGACGATAACCGGTTGCTCCTTGTCACCGCGACGAACCTTCGTGACGGTCGCGGTGATCGGCCCGGCAATCAGATCGTCGGCATTGAGTTGATCGCTTTTGGGCACGATCGATTCTCGGACTTGCGCCTCGGTCAATTGCTGTTCACTCATTGCTAAACCTCACGTTATCCTGGGTTGTTCCAAGCGACACCAACGGGTGCCGCATCCTTTGCACCTTCTTTTCGATGCTCTCGATTTGCTGCAACAGCGTCAGCAAGCCCTTGGCAATTTTGGCCATATACCTTTCATCCGGTTCGATCCGCACGAGAAACGGCGTCAACTCCGGATGGAAGACAAAGAAGTCGCACCACGCGCGACCGGTGATAAGTAATTGCCCCTGCACTTGCGGCTTGTATTGCACCGGAAACACACCCGCCGCGTGATAGGCGATAAGCGTCTCGGGGGCGGGGCACTTGATTTCAACCAGCCCGTCATGCCCAACCAGTCCGTCGGGGCTGCAACCATAGGCGTCGGTCCCGTCGGGCAGAACGAATCCCACGTCGGTAATCTCACGGCCCGTCTGCGCCGTGTAGGCCGCCTTCGCGTTCGGTTCGTGTTCGTTGCCCCATTCCATCCAGAACGACGGCGGTGGCTCGAAGTAGACGGCCAACCGCTTGGCCACGATCTTCGCCGCGTAGGCGCTGGCCGACTTGGAGTAGTCACCTCGTGCGGGCGTGACGATCTTGTCGAAATCGCTCGCCGTCGGTCGAGCCCGCCACCGCTCCCATTCTTCCGTCTGTTGTTGGCAGTCGATAATTCTCATGCGTCGTTTCCTCCAAACACTTCACACCGCACGTCACCCGCAGCGCACTCGGCGGTGATGAGGTTGACGCTGAGCGTCTTGGCCTGGGCCGCCAGTTTTGCCCGGTTGTCCGGGTCGAGTCCCTCCCAGACTTCTTGCGGGAATGGAATCACAACCATGCCCTCGGGCGTCATCTCGCGAGCCCTTCTCGCGGCGAGGTCCAGGGCAATGGCCGCCTTGGTGCCCCGGCTTCGTTCGTGGTAGGGCACGGGGCCACGGTCGGGATGCTCGGTCATCCACCGCCCGGCCTTGAGTGTGAGCGTGTCGGCCTCGACGACCTTGGATAGAACCTTTTCGGTTGCCTTGCCGGCCTTGCGAAGTGTCTCGGCCGTCTCGCGGTGGATCTCGGCCTTGCCCTTGTGCTGGGCGATCTCACTGGCCCGCTTCTTCGCGTCACGGATTCGCACGCCACGTTCCACGGCGTCACGGGCGTTGTAGACCGTGTGTTTGGCCGCGTTGATGTCGTCGGCGGCCGGTTCGACGGTCGCCCCGCCGTCAATCGTCTGTTCCCAGCCAGCGATCGCCGTCGCATGACTGCGAGCCCCCGCCTCGATCGACATGGCGTTCGCCGCTCGATCAAACGCCGCCGACGCAGCCGCTTCCGCCGCTTTCAGCGCAGCCTTGGCCGCCTCGATGGCCTCGACAGCTTCACGCTCCTCTTGCTTTGCTTTCTCGGTTTGGGCGACGGCTTCCTCGACACTCGGCCCCGTGTAGTTTGCCACCGCCTCGGCGAGTGCGTTGGCCGCCGTGTGGGCCGCTTCCGCCGCCTTTTTCGCCGCTTCGTCACGCTCAATCAGTGCCGCCTCCGCTTTGATCGCCTCTTCCAGTTCGGCCTGGAGCTTCGCGGCATCACTCTCGACATCCCAGTCGACATCTTCGGTCGACGCTTCCAACGCCGCTGCCTTGCCGCTTTCCCGCTGGGCCGCGTCCTCTTCGGTCCGTGCTGCCTTGTCACAATCGGCCTTGATTCGCCGCTGCATTTCAACCACGTCGTCGGTTTCCAATGCGTCCTCGCCCACAACCATGTCGAAGTCGGTCGGTCCGCCCAGTGCGTCGTGGAACAGTTCGGGCTTCGCTTCGACACCCAAGAGCTTGCAAAGTGCCTTGGTGCGCGCCCGGTCGGCCGCCTTCTCGTCCTTGATGCCCGGATCGATCAGGTCGCCGATATTCAACTTCCCGGCGATCGAGGTGGCCTGCAATTCGCCCTTGCCTCGTGTAGTTCTGCCGACGCTGAACGTCATGCCCAGCCCCGCGACGCGCCCTGGCTCCTCGGCACCATCGCGCTGGGACAGTCTGACGTCGCCGCCGCACAGTCGCTCCGTCGCTCCGATCGACAGGCTCTTGCCCGAGTCGTTGCGCCCTCGGAACACCGTGATGCCGCCACCGTCCGGCAGAGGGACCGCGAGGTGTTCGATGGGGCCGACGTCCGCTAGGTCGATGATTTCCGTACTCATTGCAGTTCTCCTGATAGGATTGAGTCCCTGAGGCGCTACAGCACCTCCAATTGGCTCCGTAAAGTTTCCGCACGCAAAAGTAGAATCGCCCGCATTTTGTCCGACGTGTCAACGTGGTTCAGTTCGTGCTCAATGTCGCACAGTAACGTCTGAATCACTTCCACACGGTCCACCGGCGCGTCGACGTTCACATCGGGGCTATCGTGGGTCATGGCATCCGACTCCATTCGGCAGTGCGGCGTCGACTAAATTTAGTCCGCGGACTAAATCACTCTCAGTACGCGACGCCTCGTGAAATCGCAACCGCTCACCCATGATCGCGATCGTATCGTCGGCCACCTGGAGTTGCCGCCGCAGCAAGGTGACTTGCTCGCGAGTGTGCGATAGGCAGGACGCCACGAGCCGCCGCGTATTCCAGTCAACGGTCGCTTCGTCCATCACGCGGCCGACCGCGTCGGCCAGGCAGTCGACGACATCGACTTGCGGTTGTCCCGCGTCGACCGCCTCGCGAATCGGGTCGTTTTCAGCCTGATCCAGCGTCTGCTCGATCTGGTGTAGCGGCTCGCCGTTATTCAGTGCTGTTTCTACGTGCATCGCGTTTTCCTTCCGTGTGAGAATTCAAAACCCGCCCGGCCGACGGCGTCATGCCGCCGACCGAGCCCGTCCAATGCCGCCGTCGTGGCGGCTCCGTCATGCCCGCGAATCGTTCGCGAGCGGCATCCGTGAATTAAAAACGCCACGGCCGCCGCCATGGATGTAGACCGCGACAAGCGGCAGGAGAGACTGGCGGGTGTCACGCGGCCGGGGCGCATAGAAAAAGCCCGCGCCACAATCCCTTGCGGCGCAGGCTTACCATGAGTATAGACGTTGAGCGGTCGAGACGAACGGCCCGTAAACACGGGGCAGTGTGCATGGGTCGATCGTCGCGTTGCATTGAATCCGTTCATTCGGCTTCCGAGCCTTCCATTAATCCGTTACGCTGCTTTGATTACACGCGAATCGGCAATTGCCGTCGCGAACCGTTTCGCAATTTGTCCTCGTGGATTTCCCAGCGGTCGACCGGTGTGGTGCGTGGCGCGTCGACCCCGAGTCGCACGCGCGAGCCCTGGACCGACAGCACGGTGATGATGACGTCACCCGCCACGATTTTCTCTCCGCGCTCTCTGGTTAAACACAACATTGTCTCGCCTCCTAGAAAAGCAGTCGAAAAACAACCGCCTCCCTGCGACCTCGGCATCCAGGCCGCTATCCATGACGCTCCGTCACCGCATGTCGCCCTCGATGGTCCCGCCGTCGATCAGCTCGATGGTCCCGCCGTAGATCCGCTCGATGGTCCCGCCGTAGATCCGCTCGATGGTCCCGCCGTAGAACCGCTCGATGGTCCCGCCGTAGATCAGCTCGATGGTCCCGCCGTCGATCCGCTCGATGGTCCCGCCGTCGATCCGCTCGATGGTCCCGCCGTAGATCAGCTTGATGGTCCCGCCGATCATTCGGATTGTCGCGTTCATTGATTTCTGCACCGTCGCACCATCGACCACAATCCAGCAGCCACCGAGCACGATCTTGCGATCCTCGGCAATAATCATTCGTCGCACGCGATCTCGCAGCGACTCCTCCACACTGGCGGCCAAGTCCTCCGTCCACCAGTCCGGCGTATCTTGCTGGTCGACTCGGAATGTGTAGTCGTCGACATTCGCGAAGTCGTTGCCATCCGGCGTCAACTCGACTCGCACAAACGCACCACGCCCATCGTCGACCAGCCCGGCGAAGTCGATCAGGTCTTCGTGGGAGTCCGTGCAGTCCGGCTTACAAATGATGTCGCCATTGCGTTTGACGATCGCGCTTAAAAAGTTACACATACCGTTGTCCTTCCGTGTGTGTGGTCCGTCACCTCGTCAGCCGATCCGCCAGATTTTCCGGCGGGTTTTCTCGTTCCCACTGTCGCTTCGCCCGATACTCGCTCTCGCTCATCCACACGTTTTCCAGCCAGTGGTCCGGCGTCGGCTGGTGGGGCCACGGTCGGTCGGCCATCTGGTTGCAACCGGCCGCGTTGATCGCCATGAGCAAGGCGAGCAATACCAACGCCGTGGCGAGATAGCCCTCCCAGTAATCTCGCAAGTCGCGAAGAATCCATTTCATGGCGACACCTCCACTCCCTCATGCCACGCTCGCAGGGCATCTCCGTGTGTCCAACACTGCGAGAGGATGGATATGGCCGCTCCGTACGTGAAGCCGGTAATCCCCTCGGTGTCCGCAACGTGACTCAGTTCTTGGGCCACGTCGTCGAGAGAACACCCGGCGTCGATTCGCGATTGCATGAGCCTCGCCCAGTTTTCCGCGTACCGCACGCACGCCGCGCCGTAGGGTTCGCTGTTCGCTGCAACGCACTTCCGCCATGTCTGTCGATCGGATAGCGTAATCGGCGGCGCGTCGGCCAACATTTCCGCAAGTTTGGATTCTTTCGCGAGTGTCTTTTCCGCTCGCTCCTTGGCTCTCGCCTGCTCTCGCCGTGCGTTTTCCGCCCGTGCTTTGGAGATGTGTTCGGCAACCTCTGGGCTGTGCGTGGGTGCGGGGAACGGCCCGACGCCAAGAGGGAACACGCCTTCCATCGCAAGCCCCCAGTCACGATGAATCAGTGCGGCATCCGAAAGGCGGTGCAGTTCGCAACGCACCCCATTGAACGTCATCTCAACCATCGTGTCGGTATCCGTCGCCAACTGAATCGCCTCGCGAATCGCCTCGCGGATCTCACATCCAGGCGGTGGCTCATATGTCGTCATGGTCGTGCCCTCTGCGAAAAAGGCCCCGACTCGCCGAGTGCATTCCTGCCAAGGGTTCGGCGGGTGGGGCGGTGAGAGAAAAACAAACAGTCCAGTGGCCCCGGCAGGAATCGAACCTGCTTATCCCAGGGTTGTTTACCCAGTGAAGTCGCGACCTCCACTGCGGGGCCATATTGCCGGCCTCCAACCGGCCCGTCGCCTTCTACGCCGACGATGACGGAGGGTTGTGTCGATTGTGAAGCGGAACCGAACACCCCACCACAACATCTAACCGCTTGCTTCAAAGAGCCGGGTAGCGGAATTGAACCGCCCACGCCTAGGTCGCTGGACAACCCCCGGCAAAATTGCACCGATGCCGCACTTCGTCGCTCGGTGCCACGCGATCTTTCTGTTGCTCTGTTATCACTGCCGAGCATCGTGGGTTGTGTGGTGCGGCGCACCTGCTGGCTTTTCCGCTCGGTCCTAGTGCCAGCCCCAATAACCCCGTGATCGCTCAGAGCTCTCGTCTTGCTAGTAAGGGTGTGTGAAACAAAGAGCCCGAGGGCGGAATCGAACCGCCCTGGGGGAACGCGAACTTGGGTAGTGGAATTGCCACCAGCAAACTCCCCAGGTCTGCATTCGCTTGTTGTTCCCCTGCACTTCCAGGCCAGGCAAACGCACGCGGCCGGAACCGCGCACGAAAAGAAAGAAGGCGGCGGGGCCGGTCGATTCCGGCCCGAGAGTCGCCGATCGAGATGACTCTCGCAAACTGTTCCGCCGCCGCCCCAACTCGGACTCAGAATTTCGGCCGTGGCAGCACGTCGGCCGATTGCGGCAAAGAGAGTGCCGCTTCGTTGATATAGTTTCGCGTCATCGCTTCCGTGGTGTGTCCCAACTGTCGGCGCGCCACGTCGATCGAAGACGCGGCGGCGGTCAGGGTTGCCGTCGTGCGCCGCAGGCAATGAAACATTCGATAGCGATCGTGCGGCAGATTGGCGGCCGTCAGCAGCCGCTTGAGTTTCGGCCAGATGCGCCGCTTGCTGTAGCACCACGGCCACACGAATTCCCGATCGGTTGCGTAATGCCCGGCCACCGCCGCGACAGTTTGATCCGACAAGTTGATCGCCTGCTCGATGCCCGTCTTCGCCGCGTCGGCTCGCAGCACAACACACCGCTGGGCCAAACTCAGGTCGCCCGGTCCAACCGCCATGGCCGCCGACAATCGCGAGCCGGTATCGTAGAGAAAGAGAATGAAGCTGGACCACCATGCCGCCTTGGGAATCGCCGTGCCCTTCATGGTTCCCGACAACGCGCGACACGCACCGATCAACCGCTCCAATTCGTCGACTCGCCAATACGCCGGTATTCGCTTCACGCAGCGGATCGTCGGAATGTCGATCGGCCCGACCGGACAATGCCCTTTCTTGTGGGCCCACCGCCAGATCGTCAGCACGTCGCCGCGCTCTCGCTTGACCGTTCGCGGCGAGACTTGCCGCAACCGGGCCGACAGCCAGGGCAACACCATATCGTCGCAGAGCGAATCGACCTCGACCGGTTCCGCGTAGAACTTCTGTAGCGACTGTGCCGCATAGAGGTATTGCGCCACCGTGGTTGGCCGCAGTGTCAACCGCCCCGGTGCGTAGACGTTCTCGATGTAGTCGGACAGGCTCATAGCCGGTAGCTCCTTGGATGTTCGGCGTCCGTGTCCGCAAGTCTAGCTTACGGTTTCCCGCAAGCGCAGAAAAATACAGACGCCTATAGTCCATGGCGCAACCCCAGAGGTCGTGGGTGTCCGAGTCGGTCGCACCCGATCGCCGCAGAGGCGGCTAGAGGTGCTGTGGTTTTGAAATCGCTTTTTGCGTGAGTCGTCCGTCCGGATCTCACTCACACCGCATCACTCGCACGCTAATTTACAAATTTGTAGGAACCGTGTCAAGCGGAGTCCCCGGATTCTTGGCGAAATTTGTAAAGTTTTTTGGTGGCGGCCCGACGAGGCGGTCAATCGATACGTCGAGTGCCTCGGCGATTCGAGCAAGAATCCCCGGCCCTGGCTTATTGAGGCCACGCACTACACGGGTAATTGTCGTCGACGACTCGCCGGTTAGTTTCGCGAGATGTGCCTGCGTCCAGCCTCGATCGTCAAGCAATCTTTGCAGGTTGGTGGAAATGTTTTGGACGGCAGTTTCGTCGGAAATCATGATGGTCATACCCAAAGAATACCAATTGTGGTATGCTCTGTCAATCAGAAAACCAACGGCGGTGGTTTCAAGGTCCACAGCAATGCAACCCCCAGTCGTTACCGATCCTGGACACCGCCGTTAGCTTCTGAGTGCCGAAGAGAGGACTTGAACCTCCACGGCCCGAAGGCCACTAGGTCCTGAACCTACTGAAAGTTTCAGCGGCCTCACAACCAGCATAACCGCGCACAAAAAAACCCGGCTGGATGCCGGGTTGTGGCTCATGGATCGCGGATGACCCACACAGAGGGGGAGCGGGGTGTTGACTCGAGCGCGGCGATATGGTAGACGTGGGGTTGAGCTTGGCGGGTCGGCACGGATTGCAGGGGCAGCGGCCCGCCGGGCTCTTTTACCCACAAGGAGGCTATGCCATGCTTGGGATTTCAGGGAAAACACTCATTGCGGTCGGCACGATCGCGGCAGCCGCCGGAGCGGCTTTATTCTTTGCCGCGGTGGGGCTCGGCGACGTTAACCCTGCGGTAAGTGGCGTTGCCATGCTCGCCATCTTCGGCGGCATCGGTATCTTTGTCGTCGGCAGGCTGGCCAACGATTGAGATACAACCCCAGCCTACCCGACTGGCGCGACGTCGCCGCGTGCCTCGCCATCACCGGCTTGCTGGCCGTCTTGGCGTGGCTGTTCGGGTGAGTAGGGAAACCACTCGTTCAGTTTCTTCTGCCGCTTCTTGCAGCCGCCGCACGGCTTGATCCCTACGGCCTTCGTGATCTTGGCGATCGTGTCACCGAGGCCACGAGACTTTGCTTTCGGACAGTTGCGGCGGGGCGGCTTTTCCGACTTGCGTGGGTAGACCCAGTCGCAATCGGGACATTGCCAGAGGCCGTCGGCGTTGAGTTGAAATGGGCAGTCGGTCACAGAGCGGTCACTTCGCACGTTGGTGCGGGAGTGGTTAAACAGGGTATGCCATAGCACGGAGGTTGCATTCCAGAATAATATGGCACAGAAAAGTCCTCAAGGTCACAGCTTAATGGGCTCTCTGTGTCACTGTCTACATAGCGAAACACTCGACCACATCCGTCAGCGCCATAGTAGAGTTCGATGTCAAGATAGTTCCCAGACAGTTCATACCATTGCCAAGTGACCGTGATTTGCGTTGTGTTAGTACATCCACCCAGGTCCGAGAATGTGTCCTGGTATTCTCGCACGCACCAGTCGCCAAACTCATAGGCGTCACCGGTGGCAGGCACTACCAGTGGGCCTGCGTAATCCTCATCACAATCCGTACATGAGGCGTAGTCGATGAAGCCTGTAAACACGAGGGAAAGTGAATCCGGACTGGTTCCGTCACAATGCGGGCACCCCCCACAACAACACCGCCGCCCGAACCCCATCGCCCCAGGCAACGGCGAGCCGGGCAGCCAGAGCCCCGGAAACTGCAACAGTGTTTTTTTCGGTTGGTGGATCATTGCTTAGCTCGGACACATCACATCGAGTGCTTTCCAGTCGCCGTCGTTTTCGTCCCAGGTGGCAATTGCTTCATCGCCCTCATCGCCGTCAAACTCGCGATTCGTAACCGAGAACGTCGAGCTTGCTGGATTCGTGTCGGTGATGATTGCGCCGGGTGGTTGCATCACGTAAACATTTTCCATCGTAAACGAAATGCCGCCTGACACGTCTGCCGTCAAGTCACCCATGATTTGCAACGCATGCGGCTGCAACTTCATTATCTCGAATCGTTCCAGATCGTGCATGTACCACGCGTAGCCTTGCGAACCGCGATGATGTGGCGACGAGAAAGCTCCGTTGGCCCGGCCCCGATGCACCCCAAGAACATCCGTCACCTCAAAGACCACGCCCGATTGAATCGACCCCGCCGCGTCCAGGTAGTAGGCGTCAACCGTCCCGCCCGGTGTCAACGCCTCTTTCAACTCGAAACGCATCATGTCGATCGCCCGCATGTCGACCACCTCCCACCGGTCGACGTCGTGTGGATGATAACATGTGCCTTGCGACCCGCGATCATAGGGGGACGAAAGCTCACCGTTACCCAACCCGAACCGCGTATTGAGAATGTCGGTTACCGTGAACGATGGCCGGTCGCCCGTGTGCGTGCCGTCCTCGACCGTGCCGTCATCTTTGAGGAAATACGCTTCGGCCGTTTGGTAGGTCTCACCCTCGACCAGCGCGAACGGCTCTTTTAGCTCGAACCGGCGAAACTGAAACGGCAACGGCGACCGAGGCACACGCGGCGGTGCCGTGAGGTCGCGCGGCTCGTTCTCGTGGTCGATGACCACGCGGGCAATACGTCGCTGTGAATCGTCGGTAAAGGTCTTGGCCATCAGACGATCGCGGATGGGGTCCAGGTCAGATGGTCACCGAGGTCGAGTGCCACGTCTTGGAACCCGCACTCCCGTAGGTCGAGACCGTTGGTCCACGTCACCGACGCCGCCGGGTCGTAGATCGCCGCGCCTGAATAGACGTTGGCGTTCGTGACGGTTCGTCCGCTGCTGTTGCGGCGGAAGTCGGTTACCGACCCCGTGCTTGCGTTGAGTGTGGTGCAAGTGCCGGTCGACGTGTAGTAGACCGTGCCGCCACGATTGTTGAGGGTGCCAGAGGTCGCCGCGCCGGCAATGTCGAGCGTCCCGCCGCTGTTCGTCGCGGTCGTTGTGTTGCATTCGGCGGTGGTCGTGCCGCCTCGGGTCGTCAGTGTCCCAAGCGTCACGCCCGACCCGAAAGAAACAGTGGCGTCACTGCCCTGGTTGGTGATGTAGCCGACGTCGGCGGTCGTGAGTGTCGCCGTCTCTCCAGCGTAATAGCCAACGGCCACGGTCCCTTTGTTCACGTTCAGCGTGTTGTCCGCATGTCCGCCGGACAAGAGGATCGGCGGTACGCCCGTCTCGGCCGCCGTCCCCGTCCCGTTGATCGTGCAAGCCGTCTTGTCATCGGTGTCCCATTCGATGTTAATCCGCCCCGTGCCGCTGCCGTCGATCACCGCCGTCGTGGCCGAGAGTTTCAACGCGGTACGGCGATATTCGACATACCCGCTTGCATTGGTTCTCGGCAGCCCGATGCCGCCGGTTGCGGTAAAGGTCGGCTCGATACGCAGGGACCCCAGTTCGACGGCCGACTGGTCGAGCCCGTAATAGATCGGGATGGCCGAGTTCTCGATGACAACATCATCGTCGTCGACTGGTACCGCGCCCGTGTCCCAGTTCGCGGCCGTTGACCAGTCGTTTGGCCCGGCGCTTGCAGTCGTGTCCGAGAAGTCGGTGACCGCGCCGGTGCCCGCTCCGGTCTCGGTCAGTGTCGCCGTAAACGGAACGCCGGCCGTGTCGGCGGTGCCCGTGATGTTTCCGGCGCTCGGGTTCGTCCAGGTAACCTCCGCGAACTGCGCATAGGTCGAGGCATTTAGCAGCACGACCAGCGCGGCGGCCGTTGTCGCCACGTCGGTGTCGCCGACCTGGGAGATCGCTAACCCGTCGATCGTCACGGTAAACGTGTTGTTTGCCGGAGTGCCGTCGACGGAGTCAATCGAGGCATTGGCCACATGAGCCACCGCCGTCGCGTCACCGTTCCATACTACCGTGCCCATGCCATGGCCCCTATGTTAGATTCAGCGGCCCGAAGGCCTTTTCCTTGTAGATCGTAAACGCAAGCATGATGGGCTCCCTGCCTTTCGGGAGCTTGTCGCCCACGTCGTCAAGCAAACCGACATCGCCGGTCTCTACTCCGAGATCGTCGGTCATCAGTCTCGTTTGATTGGGTTCACCCGGACCACCGAAAATACAAACGTATTCCGGCCCCTCGTTCTTGCGTTCGATCGGCTGCCACCCATCCTCGTTGATGTCGATCACGTAGACGACTCGCCAATACGATTGGCCGTTGCGGCTCTGCTCGCTCGCGGTCGGCTGCTTCATTCGACACGTCCCCGGCTTATTGCCGTGGAACCAGTCGGAATTGACCTTGTTGGCGTAGGATCGAGCCAGTGCCGGGTCGAAGTCGAGCCGGTTCTGTTCGATAATGAGCCGCTGGTACGACACGGGGATTTTCGGGATGTTCCGCAGCGGTGTTCCGGCCAAATCCTTGAACGCGATGCCGTTGACGTCCGTCTCCCGATCTTCCTCGGTGTAGAGTTCTTCCCATCGAATCTTGACTGGATCGTCGGTCGGGTTGTCCGACTGGCGTTGCGTGTCGCCGTGTCGACTGTTCCACGTCACTCGCACAAACCAGACGGTGGCGTTCTGCTGTTCCGGCTTGATGTTCGTGACGATCGCCCCGGAGTCGCGTGGGTGGGCGCTGTTGCGTTGCGGTAGTCCGGCCGCCTTCTCCACGAGATCGCCGGTCACATCGTCGCCGGACGTGATGACGCGGTATTGGTCGGTGTACTTGCGAGAGCCGTCCGTGCTCCAGAGCGGGCCGGTTCGCTTACCTTCCAGTCGTACTGCCGCGGATACGCTCATGTCAGTTTACCGGGATCTCTGCTTCCTGCTGGGGTTCCAACTTGTCTTCGATCTGTTCGAGTCGCGTGTTCATTTTTTGGAGTTCGTTGAGTTGTTCTTTGGATGTCCTGTCGTTCTTCTCGATGTCTCGTAGTTTTCTCTGGAGAGTGATGCTCTGTTGCTCCAGTTCGGGCAGCATGTCAACGCCCGTGGTGTCTGCTCCGGTCGCCCACTCAATTGCGCTGATTCCCGGCGGTTTTAGTGCGTATCGCAGCCACTTCGGAACCGCATTGCTAGCCTTTTGCGCAGCGATTGCCATTTCCACAAAGCCTAACTGCGATGTCATTATGTATTTCGGTAACCGCTTGAGGCCCTCGGTTAGCATGTCGATTACTTCACTAAGCCCCTCCAGCGCACCGGTGCCGCTCTCCGTCGTGAACCTATTCCATTCGGCCGTAAGTTTTTCCCACGCCTTGCCAAGCGGCGTTAGTTGGTTATTGGATACTCTGTCGATCTCCTCGCCCACTTCGCTAAACTTCGTGCGCAACTCGTCCAGCTTGGCAGTGAAACCTACTAGCGACTGGATATTGGTAACCGATTTGTCGTTGAATCCTAGTTGCATTATCGTGGTCTTCTGCAACTCGTCGCCCATCCCCTTTAGTTTGTTTTCTATCGCGGTAATTGCAGCAATGGGCCCCTGAAACGCGCCGTTTGCATACACTGCCTGCCCCATGCCGAGATCTTCCCACGCCTCCTTGTTTCTGATTGCCTTTGTCGTTAGGTCACGCAACACAATAGACAACCCGGTTCCGGCAGCCTCCCCCTTGACGCCCTGGTTGGCAAACATTGCCAGCAATGCAACGCCCTCCTCTAGCGAGACGTTGTAGTTCCTCATCGCCGTTGCCGCCTTTGTAGTGAGCGACGTACTAAACTGCTCCACCGATTGATTGGCCGCGTTTGACGCAGCCACGAGCACGTTCCCGACACGCTTCATACTCTTCATGTTTTTAAGCGGGTCTTTGAAACTGAGCCCAAGAGCCATCTGCGCGTCGGTCAACTTGTCGGTGGCGGTCGCCATGTCGAACATGCCCGCCTGAGCAAACTTCGCGACGGTCGGCAGGGCGGCAACCGCTTGGGCGGCGTCCATTCCGGCCGACGCCAGGAAGTAATAAGACTCTGCGGCTTCGGCGGAGGAAAACTTCGTTGCACTGGCGACATCGTGCGCCGTCTTCTCCATCACCTTCCGCATCTTGTCGCTGACGTTTGTCATAATGGCAAGAGAGGAATTCATCGCCTGATTGAAGTCCTCGACATTGCCGCCAATGCGAAACGCCGCGAACACCGCCGCCATCGGCCCGAGCATCCCGAGACTACCGGCCAGCCCCTTGACCATCCCCGACGCCTTGGCGGCAGTCAGGCCCACCGCCTTGATCGCACGACCGGCCATCGTCGCCGGGGGGATTACACCCGCGTAGGTGACGCCCAGGTTGCGCATCGCGTAGGCGTGTTCATTCGCGGTGATTTTCCCTTTCGCCATCCAGGTGTCGAGCTTGTGGACTTCGTGTTGGTATTGTTCCAGGGGCGTACGCGCGGCCCGCATGGTTTGCATGGCCGTCCGCTCGAACTTCCGAAGGTCGGCATTGATCTTGCGCAGGCCGCTCGCAACCCCATTGGAGTTGACGCCCATCACAATTTTGACCGCAGTGCCGACCGCCATCTATTTCTTCTTTCTGTCGATCGCATTGGCGAACGCCCGAAACTGCGATTTCATGTCGGACAGTTTCATAACCGGCTTCGGTGGCTGAATGAAATCGGGCATGAAGTCGCTCGCCTTGGGCACTTGCCCCTTCTTACAATGGGGAGCCACCGCCGCGCTGGCAACGATCCCCGCGTGCAACGCATCGCGTTCCGGCCCCCACGGGGCCACCTCGTAATAGGCCATCCACTCGTCGAACTGCCGACACGACATCTCTTCAAGCATCGCGTCGACATCCCACTCGCCGAACGATCGCGCTAGGAAGTAGGCGAAGCGTCGTCGGTGGTTTCGCCGTAGTTTTTTGCCAAGTCCTCGTTGTCCTCGTCGCTGATCCCGGAAATCTTCCGGCCCTCTTCCCACAACCGCTCAATCACGGCCGCCGACTCGTCGCCGAGCCATCCCGCGTCTTGCGGCCCGAACGTCAATTCACCCGCCTTATCGCAGACACACCACACGACGAACTTCGCGCGGAGGTTCGATAAGTCCCGTTTCTTCGGGTTTTTGCAGATGTCAGCCTCCCAGTCGTCCCGCTCTTTGGCCGACAGGTTGCGCACGAAGACGCTCCCATCGGCGTCGGGCCACTCGGGCGTCTCGACCGGCTGGATGACCCGCTTCGATCGACTCGCTTGGATCTTTTCTTTCAGTGACATGACTTGGTTCTCCTACGGCAAAACGGTAAAAACAAATAGTAAAAGGTCCCCCACGACGGCCCGGCGGTGGCTGGCATTGCCACGCCGCCACCGAGCCAGCCGCAGGAAAATCTGCTTGTGTTCGGTTAGGCCGCGTCGGCTTGGCCCGGCTTGAATGTCACGGTGGAGGTGATCGCGCCGTCTTTCGACCCGCTGGTGCCTCGATCCACTACGATTGCATTAGCGAGCGTTCCGTCGTCCGTGCCATCCTCCCACCCGGCGGTCAACGCGCCTTGCGTGCCGATCGCACAACCGGCGGCCGGAAGCCCGCCGACGAACGTCGCCACGAGTTGCGGGTCGGGAATGCCTGTCCGATAAGACGTTGCCCTATCCTCCGAACTGCTCACGTCAACCGCCGCTCCCGACTCGGTATATTCCAACGACAGCAGCCCGCCGAACGTCACCGACGCGAACGTCATCGTTGATCCATTAAATCCATCGTTTTCGCCTGCCATCTGCTAGGCTCCTTATTCTGCCGCCGGGACGTACCACAGGATGTAATCGTGACTCACCCGGTGTATCCGCCGCTCTTGTCCCGGCGAGGGCGGCTCGGGCATGTCTTGTCCACTTTCATAGTGGCAACTCGAAACGATCGGGTCGCCGCTGTCGTCGGTCCAACTCTTCAATGCCGTCTTGACCGCCGTGGCCAGCGCCTTGACGCCCGAATAGGTGCTTGCCCATAAGTCGACTTGAATTCGGCAATGATTGGTGTCTGTCGCTCCTGCGGCATGGTTCACGCTCTGATCGCTGATCGTCTGATAGGTGATGTAGGGCAACGCAACCGCCACCTGCCCCGACTCATCCAGCGGGGCCCCGATCGCGAACACTTTCGTACCGACGATCGTGCTGATCGCTTCCGTGTTTTTCAGTTTGTAAACAAGTCGCGTTTCCGGCATTATCCAGCCTTAAGGATTCTCTCTAGTTCGGCTTGCGTGCCCTGGAGTAGTTTCAACTCCAACAACCGTTCGACAACCGCCTTATGGGCATCCTCGGCAGGGCGCACAAACGGATGGGGCGGCACGAAACCGGTGGTCGCTCCCATGCCACGCTTACCACGCCGATCCATGCCGGTCTTATGGCCGGATGATCGTTTCGCCGTGCCACCCCTAACGATCCGATGCCCGTGCTCCACCAGGTGGGCATGCGGGTCCGATCCGCCTGGACCGATCGCGGCGTAAACGTAGTTGTTCGATAGGTACGTCTTGATGACGGTCGTGATCGACTTCTCCATGTCCCCCGTGTCGCGATGCTTCCTCGCGTTTCGCTTGACGCCCCACTCGAAAATGGGGGCCGTCTCTTTGACCGCCCGCCGCACGATCTTCTGGACGATGTTCTCGGGCATCTGGCGAAACGCTTCGTTGAGTTCGTCGATGCCCGCGATCGTGACATCGAGCATTGGCGCGGCCGGAGATTTCGGCCCCGCTAAGAATCGACCATCCGCCCCCCTTTGCTGCGCCATCACCGCTCCTCCCGACAGAACCACGCGATCGACGTCTTACGAACGTCCTTAATCAACGCCACCGGGTACAAGTACCGCTCTCCCCACTTGATTCGCATGTCCTCCGACACGTCGGCCCGATACCGGGTTGTGACGCGCACCGACGCCTCGGGCGACACCTGAGCCGCCGCAACTGCCTCGCTGCCGTAAAGCTCGAAGACGTCGGCCCAAATCGTGTCGAGTGTTGTCCATGTGTTGATGATCTCGCCGTACTCGTTCGCCGAACCGGCCTTCGGTTGCTGGATCGTCACGCGATGGCGAAGTCGGCCCGTCCTCATCGTTCACATGCCTCCGGTCGCGGCGGCCCCCAAACGGCCTCCATGGTCTGCCTGACGACGTTCTCGACGGTCCCCGTGCAATACAGCACCCGATCGCCATGCACGGCCAACTTGACGCAATCGCCCCCCACATACGCGTCTGCGTGCGGCTCGGCCTCCTCGATCGTCTCGGGGTTGATTCCGATGGTGACGATAACCGGGTCGCTGTCCGCGCCGCGTCGTCGGATCTGTTGCAATGGGATCAGCATCGCTCGGCGTCCTTTGCCGGTTTCGGTTTGGGTGCCGGTTTCGGTTCCCCCACCTTCGCCAGCAACGCACGGCCACGGCGCACCATCCGCAGGGCGTCGGGGCGCTCCAGTTCCTCGACCTTGTCGGTGTCAAGCCACTTGATCGCCAGTTTCACGGCCACTCTCCTTATGGGTTCGCGAATCGAAAAAACGAATACGGCCCGAGCATCGCGCGAAACGCTTGCGACAGCGGCGTCTCGCCCTCGCGAGCCTCGTTGTAGTGCGAGACGTAAAGCTCGATGGCCGACTTGATCGGTTGCGGCACGGACGTGGCCAGGCCGTAGCCCGCCACGTACCGAACCGTTATCGAATCAGGATGGCTTCGCGCGTCGCTCGGCCAGACCTGGTTGTATTTCAAACGCACGACACCGCAGCCGTGCAACTCGCCCAGTTCGTACACATCCGTCGACAGCGTTTGCGTGTCGCCGTCGCCGTCGGTGTAGGTCACGCTCGTGATGCTCTGGACTGGTTGCTTGGCCAACACGAGGCCGCCGCCGAACGAATCGAACGAATCGTCCCACGTCTGCGTGATGAAGACCGAGCGGGTAAACGCCTCGGCCGCCACCCGCGCCGCCGTGATCCGGGTCGACAGATACGGGTCTTCGTCCTGGATGTCGATACGGCTGTGCTCGCGAACCTCCGGCACGCGTACTGGTTCGACGGTCGCGGGTGTGACGAGGGTGCTTTTCATGGGCTCACATCGGGCAGGCTTTGACGGTGAAGGTAAACGATGCGTCCGAGTCGCCGTCGACCTGGACGTGATTGACCCGCCACTCGTCGCCGAGCAAATGACGCACGGTCGTCCCGGCGGCCAGCGTTGCGTCGGAAAACAGCGTTTCCGCCGTGCTCGCGCAGAGCTTGGCGATAAACCGTTTCGTGCCGCCGTTGCCGAGCACTTGGGTGAAATGGATCACGTCGACCCAGTTGGTGCCGTCGATCTTCGTCTGGACCTTCACGTCCAGCGTGTCGCCGACATCGGTTGCGGCGGCCGACACGTCCAGAACGAACGACACCGCCCGCATGCTCGCGGGCAACGTCACCGCATCCGAATTCGCGTTGACCGCCCCGGCCGCCGTGGTGACACTCGCAAGCGTCACCACGTCGTGAACTTTCTTGTTCAGCAAGAGTCACCTCCTTACGGGATGCTGTGCGAGGTAGCCGGATCAAGCAAGCCGGATTCGGCGATCGTGTTCGATGCGTAGTTCTCGAACCAGAACATGGCATCGCCCTTGCTCACCTCGGCGTCGACCTTGTTGTAGCCGAACCGATTGTCGTGAGCGCAACCGGTGGAGCCCGTCTTGAACTCCGCGCAGTACTCGGCCGTGTTCGTGTCGATGTTGATGATAGCGTTGTGGTGCAGGTACATATTCGACGCCACGCCCGTGTCGTGATGGATCACCGAATCGGACGAATCGACCCGCCAATAGTTGTGGCAGATTTCGGTATCCAACGACGTACCGGCGAACACGAGCGACCCGCTCATCGTGCCGGCCAAGCCGATGAATCGGCAGTTCTTGATCGTCAACCGGTCCACCCCCGTGGCGATGCTGGCGTGGATCAGGAACTCGTTGGCCGCCGACGTGTCGTGCATGCGGATACCGTCGAGCGTGAGCCCGTCGGCTCCCGCCGCGATCGTGAAACCCGTCGTGACGCCGGTGGCGAAGTTGGCCACGAACTTGATATTCTTGATCGTCACGCTGGCCACGCTCACGGTGACGCTGCCGGCTGCCGCCGTAAACGAAACCGTTGGGATTAGGTCGCCCTCGCCGAGGCCGATGATCGTAACCCCGATTACATCGCAATTGATCCCGGTCGCCGTGGTGACGTTCTCGGCATGGCCGGGCATGACGTAGATCACGTCGCCCTTGCTGGCCGTGCAAAGACCGATCGCATAGTCGATCGTCGCGCACGGGCTGTCGGGGTTCTGGCCGTAACCGGCACCGTCGGTCCCGGTGCCGCTGTGGACGAACCAGCGGTCGCCGGTGGTTAGTGATTGGTCTTCGACATGAAACATGCCGCCGACTTGGTTGCGTGCGAAAAGTGCTGTTTTTGTTCCCATCTCGGGGTTGTCCTTTGTTATCGATGGTCGTGTTGAATGAAGCCCGGCCGAGCCAAGTAGAACCCGGCCGGGCTACACGAAAGGAATCGGGCTTAGTCAGTGATCGCCGTAGGCGGTGTCGCCTGCGGATACCGGGTTTCGATGAAGTAAGTCACCGTTGCGAAGTTGGTGGCCTCACTGGAATCCGACAGCGTTGCCGCGATACAATCGAAACCGTCCGACAAGGTGGCCGGATCGAACTGCATCACAAGCTGCTGATTGGTCGTGCCGGCGGTCGCCGCGATCGATGCCGCGTTGGTCGCCTTGACCAGCGTGTCGGTCGAAGACACGTCGGCATTTTTCCAGACGTTCTGGACGGCCGTCACGGCGGCGGCACTCGTACCCGCCACCGCCGTCGCCTCGTTGACGCCCAGCACGGTTGCGTGTGTCGCCGCCTGCAATAGCTCGGCGACAATGGTCACGCTGATGGCATCCTTCAACGAGATGTAGTCGCAGGTGATTCCGCCGTTGGTGGTGGCAACCGGAGTGCCGTTGACAATCTTGAATTTTTCGGGAAGTACCGTTTTCATCGTGGTCACCTCCTTTCTTAGGTTCGGGATTGGAGAGTGATAAACGGACTAACCGTGTTGCTGCCGTTGGCGGGAGTCAACGCGGAGGCCCACATCGGTTGACCGTCGACGCGGACGACAAACCGGAAAACCGACTCGTCATAGACGAACCGGACGTGGATCGACGAGTCGGTCTGAATGCCGCCCTTGTCGATCAGCTTGTACTGCGAGAAGTCGCAGAACATGATGTCGCCCTCGGTGCCGAGGGTCGCGGCCTGCTCGATCGGCATGATCGGCCGACCCAAGAGCGTGCCGAACGGCGCGCCGCTGAGACCACCGGCGGGCACGAACATCGGGACGCCGCCGGTGCCCACGACGTGGTGCAGCTGGAAGAGTTGCGGCCAACAGTCCTGGTTGATGAGCCAGACCGCGTTGGACAAGCCACGCGACCACATGCGGGCGTACATCTTCTCGATGTTCTCCGCAACGATGGTTGTCGCCTTCTGCCCGGTCTCCTTGGTGATACGCACCTTCGGGCCGGCGGCCAGGATGCCCTTCGGCTGTCCCGCTCCCGTTCCGCGAATGATCGCGTCGTCGAGCTTGTAACCGAAAACGTTCGGAAAGGCCTCCATGATTATGGATTCCAACGCCGAGGCGTCTTGCAGCAGTTCGTCGGTTGCGTAACACAGTCCGATGAGCTTTTGCAGGTTCAGTTCGATCTGACGGAAGGCCGGTTTGCTGCCGGTCTTCTCGCCCGCTTCGTTGAGCCAGTAGGACGTCACGCCACCCCACTGCGATCCGTCGGCGCGGCTCGTCTCGTTCATGCCGTTGATTTTCAAACCGTTGGCGTTGGCCGAGATCGACGTACGCGAACAGCGAGACGCGAGAATACCCGTCTCGTAGGTCTGCTTCATCAGTTCGTTGCTGATGTCGGTGCCGACTAGAAAACCGCCGTCCGCGCCGACTCCCTCGGACATTCCCGAGACGGCAGCCATCGGCGACAGCAATCGTTGATCGACGGCACCGACGCCGCTGCCGGCACTCGCCACGGCTTGCAACATTTGCCCGAACGTCGAAAAGCCCTCGGGCTCTTGCGGCGGGGGCGTGGTTTGCGTGACGGTCGCCGGATGGCGACCGGGGAGGGTCGGTTGCTGGGCTTGCGACCAGCCATCGCCTTGTCGCAGTTGCGAGGCGGCCTGCTCACGCGCCTCGATGGCGGCATATTCCTGCTCGCACTGCTCGGCGGTCGCCACATGGCCGTCGAATGCGGCCTGCTCTTCCTCGGTGAGGCCCCGTTCGTTGTCGGCCTCCGCCGTGGCCAGAATGGCCTTGGCGTCGTTGCGGGCTTGCTCGCGTTGCTGGGCAAGCTCCCTCTGTCTCTTGGTCATCGTGCTGATACTCCAGTCACGGGGAATGCCTGGAGCACAGCGCAAAGGAAAACGCGAAGCGTCCAGGGCTGATTGTGTAAATCGAGCCGTGAAACTTCGCGTTAGATACTCTGCCTAATCGCGCCGAATCGTTACAACCGCATGGCCCACGAATCTCTGCCGAGGCACCCGGCGATTGCCGTATGTTTTCGTCAGGGCGTAGTATCGCACATTTCGAGCGATTGCCCTAGATTATCAGGTGTCAAGTAGTCGCAGGCTCCGGGGTATCCCCGGTGAGTGCGCCATCACGCCTTTCGCCTCGATCGCCTTGACGTGGCACCACGCCGCGTTGGGTGAGATCCCGAACCACTTCGCCACGTCACGGACGCTTGGCGAGTAGTGCCGCTCGGCCACGTAATCACGCACGAACCGAACCACGTCCTCCTGGCGTTGGGTCAATCGGATCATAGCACTGCCGCCCTGTTTCTGTTTTTCCGGCTCTTGCTGCCGCGAGTCAATTCGGCAAGGACCTGATCGAGAGACGCCACGCGGTCGACCATGCCGACTTCCAGGGCATCGGCGGCCATGAGCATCCGGCCTTGCCCGAACTTACCGCGGACCGTCGCGGCCGACTTGCCCCGCCCCTTGGCCACGGCCCCGACGAACTGTTCGTAGTAGGCGTCGACCTGCTCTTGCATGTGCTCGCGAGCCGAGTCGGTCAGCGGCTCGTAGGGGTTGGCCTCCGTCTTGAACTTGCCCGCCGAGATCAGCGTTGTCTTGACGCCGAACTGGGCATCGGCTTCCGAGAAGTCCTGGTGGGTCGAGTAGACGCCGATCGAACCGACCTGTCCACCGGGTGTCACCGCCAGCGTGTCGACGGCCGAGCCGATCAGGTAGGCCGCCGACGCCGCCATGCTGTTCGCCACACCGATGATCGGTTTACTTCCGCGTGCCTCGCGGATCTGGGTGGCCAGTTCGTTCACACCGAAGACCGACCCGCCCGGTGAGTCGATGTCCAACACGATCGCGCCGACCGACGGCGTGTCGACCATCTGCTTGAACGCGGCCGAGAAGGCGTCGACCTTCACGCCGCCAAACAACATTTCCATCAGCCCGTTGCCCGAGCGTTGCGTGATGATCCCGGTCAGCGGGAGCACGCCGACATTGCCCTCGACCGTTGGCATCCGATGCGTTCGCGCCTCGGGTTCGATGCCGTTGGACAATCGGGTCATGGCCGTTGCCATCACGTCGAGTCGGATAGCCCAGACGTCGCCATAGGTGGCGTTGATGAGTTGCGTGAGTGGCTTCGGTAGCGGTGTCATGGTTATGTCCCTTCGGTTAGTCGTTTTTCAATATCGTCCACCAGCGAGGTGGCAAAGGTTTCGGATAGGTCTTGGAGGAATTGAGGGACCTGCTCTGGCGCGGCCATTGCCGTTGCTCTGAGGCACTGGAATCGCTCGCGCACTTCCGATGCGTCGTGAATGATTCGCTGATCGTCACTCTTTTGAGATGCCTCAATCCACTCGTGGACAACCGGCCGCATGACCTCACGTATGTAGCCAGCGTGCCCCTCGTAGAATTTCTCCGCCCAAGCGACAAAATCGCCAACCGTCCCGGCTTTCGCGTGCTTCCTCCACGCATTCCCAACCGCCTTGACTTCCTTCGTCACGCAACGCTGGGCGGCTTCGGTGGCCAATCGGCGGAACGGGCCGTGCATGTCCATTGCCTTCGTCGGGTCGGGCGCGTTGGGTGCCGGCGTTTCCTTCGCTGGCAGTTCGCCTACCTGATCGGCAGGCACCATGTTCATCGGCGACAGGTACACGTCCCCGTCTTCTATCGGATTCATGTCTTCCCATTCGCGGATGTCATTGGCCGACAACCAGCCCCATTGACGCCCGACCGCATAGGCGTTGTATCGCGTCTCGGTGTCGCCGCGAACCAGCCCGGCCAGGTTATGTTTCAGGAAGAAGCTCGTCCCCTCGAAGAACTTGGCGTCGACCGCGTTTTCCAGCCGCACGCACCACGGCAGGATCGAGTCGGTTTTCCAGTCGATGTTTTTGTGCTCGACGTTGGAAAACGTGTCGCGCTCGTTCTCGTGGATCTTCGTCAGCGGCACGTCGAAGATCGCCGCAATGTCGCCCTTTTGGAATCGCCGGAGCGAAATAAACTCCATGTCTTTCAGTGGCATCCCAACGGCTTTGAGCGTCATCCCCTCGCGTAAGAGCGCAGTCCGCCAGGCGTTCCCCGACCCCACGTGCCGACCGTCAAACGAATCGAGTACTCGGTTCTCGCCATCCTTGGACAGGTCGGGCGCGTCTAGGGGCCGCTCGATCACCATGCCGGTCTGTGCGCCGTTCTCCAAAAACGAGTTGACGTGATTCGTTGCGCCGAGCCCTACGCCGACCGTCTGCCGATGGTAGCCGATCACCGACAGTCCCATCGTTCCGTCGAACCCGAGCCCCGCGATGTGTAGGACCTGGTGGGCCTGGTACGTCTTCAATTCTTTGCCCGGTTCGCGATAGTCGTAGATCAGCTTGCCATCTTGCCGACGGTCGACCGTCACATGGCGAGACAGCAATAACTGCAACGCTTTGATGCCGCTGTAATCCTCTTCGATCAGAATGTAAGCATTGCCCCACAACAGAACGTTGGCCATCACGGCTTCGCGGAACTGAACGGCCGTCATGTCATCATTCGGCTTGACCCGCCACAGCGAATCCAACCGCTGTTCGGTCGCGTTGCGTGTCGCGTTCGTGCCGGTGTGTTCTTTGATGTGTGCCGGCAGCGTGGCAATGGTCTTGCTGAGCTTGTTGACGCAGGCCCACACCGTGGCGTAAGTCATCGCCGACTCTTCGGTCACCGCGACCCCTCCGGCCGTCGCGCCTCCAGGCCTCGGCTGATACCAATAGTCGTCATGCGGTGCCCTCGAAACAGCCTGCGGGCCACGTCGGGGGAATGTCCGCTCCTGCAATCGCACCTTGCGTGTGTATCGTTTCATCGCATCCCCACCCCATGGTCTTCGTAGTAGGATCGCCGCTCGGGCTGCCGTGCGTGCAATGACGCGCGTCCGAAGCCCATCACCAGAGCAACGATCGGGTCAATCCGCTCGCTACTCTTTTTCTTGTTTGGTTTGATGTTCCCTGCGGCGTCCATTTCGGCCACGACGTTTGATGCAGCCCAACGCAAGACCGGATTGCCACCGGTGTCCAGCGTGCCGTCGATGATCGCCGCCTCCAAGTCTTTAGTAGGCGACGACATGCTAACATAGCCTTGGCGATGCTCGAACACTGTAAGACCATCGCCGTCGAGTTGTTGAAGCAACTGCGGCGCGCCCCACGGATCGGTCGCAATCTCGCGAATGTCATAGATCTTCCCCAACTCGTTGATGTCGCGGCGAATCACGTCATAGTCGACCGACGGGCCGGGCGTCGTGTCGATCCAGCCCTCGCGAATCCACTGCAAGTAGGGCACCCGGTCGTTCTTCTGTCGCTTCGTCGCGCCGTCCTGGGGCACCCAAGTCTTGACGATGGTGCGCCATCCATGGTCGACAAAGCGGTCCTCACCCTTTGGGGACTTGAACACCATCGCCAGGCACGTCAGGTCCAACCGGCTCGAAAGGTCCAGGCCACACCAGCACGGTCGGCCCTCCAGGTCGCTCGGGCTGATCGTCGCCGGGCAGGCGTCCCACGCGGTCATCGACAGCCATCGCACGTCCTGCTCAGTTCGGATATTCAAGTGCAGTCGCTTGAACGTGTTCTCATAGGCCGGGCTGTCCTGGGCTCGCTTGCATTCGCGGGCCAAGTAATCTTCCGACACCGAAACGCCGTAGTTCGGGTTGGCCTTCGCCCAGACTTCCGGGTCGGTCCAATCGTCGTCAATGCTCGCCTCGTAGATGACCGGCAGAAACGCGGCGTCTTCGAGAATCCCGTCGCGGACCTTCGAGGCATAGTCGTGTTTGTCATTGCAGATCGAGCCCTCGCGCTCGTAGTCGCTGGTGGTCAAATGCACGACCAACGGCTGTTTGCCCTTGATCGCCGTGCCGGTCATCAGCACGTCGGTAAGCTCGGCCGACTTGTGGGCATGTAGTTCATCATTAATGACCAAGTCGGGGCGTAGGCCGTGCTTGGTGCCAGCCTCGGCGCTGAGTGCCTTGTAACTGCCGTTGCCGACGACGACCGAGTTTTGATAGATCGTCGCCGCCTCTTCCATATTCGGTTCGTCGGAGATCATCCGCTTGACGTCGCCAAAGACAATGCGGGCCTGATCGCGGTCGGCCGCCGCGCTGTAACATTGCAGCCCGAGGTGGGCGCGTAAGAAGAGTGAACCGCAAATCAACGTGGCGGCCAGCGAGGTCTTGCCGTTTTTCCGGGGGACAAAGACAAAACACTCGCGGTATCGGCGGGACCCGTCGGGCCGCTTCCAGCCGTAGAGGTTCCCGATGATTGCTTTTTGCCACGGCTCCAAGAGGAACGGTACGGGCTGTCCGTCGTCGCCGGGCCGGGTACAACACTCCTCTACGAAATCAATTTCCATCTGCGCAGCGTCGGCATCGAACCAGCAGTCACCGGCCGTCGCAAACGGATCGTAGCCGGGTATCAGCCGGATCGTCCGTTGCAGGTCCAGATTGATCGTCGGGGCGTCGGTCGCCAAAGCTCTACTCTCATTACGACGGACCTCCGACCGTCAGTCCTCCGAATACCAATAGCAGGCAGGCGGCCCGGAGGAAGCCGCTTTTCGGTTGCGAACCTAGCCCACCACTTTGAAGAATCGTTTCTTCGGATCTTCCTTTTCAACTTTCACCGCTTGCACTCGCCCCCGACTGCTCGGGGTAATGCCGAGTTCGGCCGCGAAGGTGTTCATTTGACGAAGTGAATCGTTCAGGATGTTCGCCGCCGGGTTCTTGAATTCCTTGCCTTTGGCATCCTCCAGGAGCAAACCACGATCTTCGACCAACGCGAACGCCTCCATATGCATTTGCCACGCCACGCAGAAGCCGGCAAGCGTCGATCTCGCCTCATGCGTCAATGTTCCCGCCGCCTGCAACCGCTCTGCCAATCGGTCCCACTCCTTGCGCGCCTCGCCGGTGATGTGCGCAGGACACTCGGGGATCGCCGGTTCGTACTCGGGCGGATTCTCTTCATGGGTCGGCCGTTTCTTGCTGCCGTCCTTCGTCCGCTGCTCCGGTGATTTCGGTTTTCGCCCTCTCATCGCTCGCTCATATCGGAAATCTCAATTTCGGCCCCGCGTGCTCAGAGG
>Ga0180431_10000930_pt1 | contig 41190 bp, 40 predicted proteins | sample SS_ome_11_FD_132459 | JGI IMG/M metagenome (GOLD analysis project Ga0180431, IMG submission 132459) | Hypersaline lake sediment archaeal communities from the Salton Sea, California, USA - SS_1_MS_1 metaG | ecosystem: Environmental > Aquatic > Non-marine Saline and Alkaline > Hypersaline >... | reverse complement strand
CTACCCGGGCAGCCCGTTGGACCCCGGGTGCACCTACGACGAGCTGGCGCGGCGCCTGGGGATGGGCGTGCCGCCTGCGGACCCCGTGGCCTACGCACACGTGGTCACCCAGCAGGGCGTGCCCGGCAAGCTGGCCCTGCAGTACTGGCTCTTCTACCTGTTCAACGACTACAACAACCTGCACGAAGGCGACTGGGAGATGGCCCAGTTGATCTTCGACGCCGACACCCCCGAGCAGGCACTGTCGACGGCCCCCACCGAGATCGGCCTGTCGCAGCACAACGCGGGCGAGCGCGCCGCCTGGACCGACCCCAAGCTGCAGAAGGAGGGCCAGCGGCCCGTCATCTACCCCGGGCAGGGTTCGCACGCCAACTTCTACGGCGAGGGCCTGTGGCTCGAGCGCAGCCCCAGCGAGGGCGTGGGGTGCGACGACACCCGCGGTCCCAGCGTGCGGGTGCCCACCCGGGCGGTTCTCCTGCCCACCGGCACCCCGGCCAAGGGCTCGGCACTTCAGTGGATCACCTACCAGGGGCAATGGGGGGCGCCGCTGCGCGCGCCATACGACGGGCCTCCCGGCCCCAACATGACCGATCGGTGGACCCAGCCGATCACCTGGCAGCAGCAGACCCGCGACAGCAGCACGGCCATCCCGGACGTGGGGTCCGACATCGTCACGTCGTCGTTCTGCGCCGTGGTGGCATGGGGGTCGGGCCTGCTGACCGATCTGGGCAACAACCCCGTGATCACGGTCATCGCACTGGCGGTGATCGCCGTGTTCATCATCATCCTCGTCCGGTCGACCCGATGGGACGCGGTGCCCATCTCCCCCATGGTGCGTCGCCGTCATGCGGGGCAGATGATCCGCAGCGCGCTGTCGCTGATGCGCCGGCACCCGTTGCACGCGCTATCGGTGGGTGTGTTCTTCATCCCCATCGCCGTGGTGGCGGGGCTGATCGGCTGGGGCATCTCGAGCATCCCGGGGACGGGACCGATCCTGCGCGAGCTGGGCAAGGAGCCCGGCCTGCTGTGGGTGGGCGCGGTGTCGTTTGCCGTGCCGGGGGGGATCATCGGCTACGTGGTGGCCATCATGCTGGTGAGCGCATGGGTGCGGCTGCGCGATGAGCAGGGCACCACGCCGCCGGTGCGCGCCGTGCTGCACGAGGCCCGCCTGCGACTGGGCGACGTAGCCCGCGGCGTGGCCCTGCGCGCCGTGCAGATCATCGGGCTGGCCATCACGATCGTCGGCATCCCGTGGGCCCTCAAGCTGCTGGTGGAGACCCAGCTGCTCACCCAGGCCTGCGTGATCGAGCAGCGCGGAGGGCGGGACGCCCGCACGCGGGCGCGCACCCTGACCCACCGGGCATGGCTGCGCGTGGCGTTGATCAGCCTGCTGGCCAGCCTGGTGCCGCTGGTGATCGCCCCCATGCTGGCCATGCCCATCCTGCTGCTGCAGATGCCCGTGTGGGTGGTGAACCTGGCGGGGGCGGTGTTCGCCGCCGCGCTCACGCCGGTGGCCGCCCTGGTGATGGTGATGCTGTACGGCGACCGCGCCGCGGCCGTGGCCGGGGAGCCGCTGGCCGACAACGGCCTAGCCGCGCCCCCGGCGGGCGTTGGCGCGTGAGAGCTCGCGCTTCATCTCACGGTCCTTGATGGCCACGCGCTTGTCGTACTGCGTGCGGCCGCGGCCCACCCCCAGTTCGATCTTGGCGCGGCCGTCATCGTTGAAGTACATCCGCAGCGGGATGAGCGTGACGCCCTTCTCGGCCAGCTTGCCGGCGATCTTGTCGATCTCGCGGCGATGCAGCAGCAGGCGCCGCGTGCGCTGCGGGTCGTGCCCGCGGCCGCCCGCCGGTCCGTAGTCGCTGATGTGCGCGCCCACCAGGAACACCTCGCCGTCGATCACCTGGGCGTAGGCCTCGCGGATCATCGCCCCGCTCTCGCGGAGGCCCTTCACCTCGGTGCCGGTGAGCGCGATCCCCGCCTCGTAGCGGTCGAGGATCTCGTACTCGTGCAGCGCCTTGCGGTTCTGCGCGATGTCCTTGCGGGCGGGTGCCGCGGCCCCGCCCTTGGTCTTGGCCTTCTTGCCCATGGCCGGGGGAGGTTAGCGCCGGGCGGGCGCGGGTTCGGCGGGCGCGAGGGTGACCCGCCCGCGCAGCGGCTCGACGTCGTGCACGCGCACGCGCAGGGGGTCGCCCAGGCGGATACGCCGGCCGGTGTCCTCCCCCACCACCTGGGCGTCCCACTCGTCGGGCACGTAGTGGTCGTCGCGCATCATCCGGAACGGCACGAAGCCGTCGAACACCACGTCGAAGGTGACGAACAGGCCCGACTGTCCGATGCCGGTCACCTCGGCATCGCGCGAGCGGTCCCAGTCGTCGCCCGCGAGCGACTGCGCCAGCAGGTAGGCCAGGCACATGCGGTCGGCGCGGCGCTCGAGGTCGGTGGCCTCGCGCTCGCGCTCCGAGGCATGGAGCGCCACCTCGGGCAGCGTGGGGGCATCGGGAGCGGGCTCGCCCAGGCCCAGGGCGTGCACCAGGGCCCGGTGCACGACCAGGTCGGGGTACCGCCGGATGGGCGACGTGAAGTGCAGGTAGGCGGGGCTCGCCAGGCCCGAGTGACTGGTCTCGTCGGGGCGATACACCGCCTTCTGCAGCGCGCGCAGCACCATGGTGGGCATGCTGGCGGCCCCCTGGCCGGTGCGCTCCACGTGCAGGCGCACCGCGTGGGCGGCCACGCCCGCGGCCTCACGGCGCTGCTTCGTGGTGAGGATGCCCTCGGCCAGCGGCGGCACCGCGATGCCCAGCACCTCCAGGCGACCCCAGAGGTCCTCGATGGCTACCTGCTCGGGGTCGGCATGCACCCGGAACAGGGCCGGCACCTTCTTCGCGATCAGGAACCGCGCCACGGCCTCGTTGGCGGCGATCATGCACTCCTCGATGAGGCTGTGGGAGGCGGTCTGGGTCTCGAGGTCCACGGCCTCCACGCGGTCGCCGTCGAATCGGAAGCGCGGCTCGCTGGTGACCACATCGAGGGCACCGCGGCGCATGCGCCGGGCACGCAGGCGGCGCGCGAGCTCCATGGCCCGTCGCACGTCCTCCTCCATGGCCGGATCGCCCAGCCCGCTCCGCCCGTCGAGGAAGGCATCCACCTCGGGGTAGGTGAGCCGGCAGTCCGACCGGATGAGCGACCGGTGGAAGCCCTCCCCCGTCACGGTGCCATCGGGCATCACCAGCATGTGGGCCGTGATGGCCTTGCGGTCCTCACCGGGGCGGAGCGAGCAGACGTCGTTCGACAGCCGCTCGGGCAGCATGGGGTCAACCGTGCCGGGCAGGTACACCGAGCACCCGCGGCGCTCGGCCTCGCGGTCGATCGCCCCGCCCTGGGGCACGTAGCGGCTGACGTCGGCGATGTGCACCCACAGCCGGATGCCCTCGCCCTCATCGGCCACGGCGATGGCGTCATCGTGATCCTTCGCGCCCTCGGGGTCGATGGTGATCACCCGCTGGTCGCGCAGGTCGCGGCGGTCGGGGTCGTGCTGGGCCTGGGCGCGGGCGGCCGCCTGGGCCTCGTCGCGCACCGCCGACCCAAAGCCGCGGCCCAGGCCCTCGTGCGCCATGAGCGCGCGCACCGCGGCGCCCGCGGCATTCATGGGCCCGTGCACCGCCACCACCTCGCACCCGCCGCCCTTCATGCGGGCGGTCACCAGGTCGCCCATGCGGGCATCGCCGCGGCGTGCCTTGAGCAGTGGCACCTCCGGCCCGGCCTCGAACGCCGGCCGCGCCGCCATCGCGCGCCCCGAGGGCACCATCAGCGCCACGAAGGTGACGCCCGTGCGGCCGCGCCCGCGGGTGGCCGGCCTAGCGGCGGCGCGTCGCGAGCGCGCCAAGCGCGGCCTCCAGGGCCTCGTCCCGGTCGGTGCCCGGGTCGTCGGCGGTACGGATGGTGGGCGTCACGCCGCCGTCAGCGATGTCCTTGCCCTTGGGCGTGCGGTAGCCGGCCACCGTCACCCGGATGGCGCCACCATCGCTGGTCTGCTGGGTCACCTGGACCTTCGACTTGCCCAGGGTGGGCTGGCCCACGATCACGGCGCGGTCGTAGTCCTTCAGGGCGCCGGCCACGATCTCGGACGCGCTGGCGCTGGCGCCGTCCACCAGCACTGCCACGGGGATGTCGGCGGGGATGGGGTCGCCGTCGGCCGCGAACTCGCGGCGCGGGGAGGCCCTCCCCTCGGTGCTCACCACCGGGGTGCCCGGCTCCAGGAATACCCCGGCCACGGCCACGCCCTCGTCCAGCAGGCCGCCGGGGTCGCCGCGCAGGTCCAGCACCACGGCGGTGGCGCCCTCGCGGATGAGGCGCATGGCCTGCTGCCCCACCTGCTCGCCCGCGCCCCGGTCGAATCGGTCGAGGTCGATGTAGGCCACCTTGGCGCCCCGCGGCCCGGTGACCATGCGGGCCTCCACCATGGGCACGGTCACGTCGCCGCGCACCACGCGAACAGTGCGCTCGGCACCGCCGGGCGCCCGCACCCGCAGCACCACGGGGGTTCCCTCACGGCCGAGGATGGCGGCGCGGCTGCGCTCGGCCCCGCGCCGCGCCACCGGAACGCCCCCCACCGCCACGATGGCATCGCCCGCGGCGAGGCCGGCTGTAGCCGCGGGGCTGCGCGGGTACACCTGGCGGATCACCAGCGCGTCGTCCTCCGACCGGATGGTGACCCCGATGCCCGTGTACTGCCCCTCATTGGCCCGCTGCACCGCCTGCCACTGCTCGGGCGTGAAGTAGGTGGTCCAGCGATCGCCCACCTCCTTGGCCATGGCGATGGCGGCCGCGCGCTCCAGAGCGGCGCGGTCCACGGGGCCCTCGTAGCGATCGGTGATGAGGTCGGCCACCTGGTCGGGCACCGAGTCGCGCGAGGGCAGCAGGGCATCGCGCAGGGGAGCGCCGAACACCGCGCCGGCCACGAAGATGGCCAGCACCAGGGCGACCAGGCCCGCCACGCGGGTGGCACGGCGGGATGGGGGCGATGCAGGCACGCCCCGATGTTAGGCCCTCGGGGTGGCGGGCCCCTGCGGACCCGCCACCCCGGAACCGGTCACACCTTGAGGAACCGGCGCAGCGTGATGCCGCTGCCGATGGCGCCCAGCAGGGCGCCCGCCCCGATGAGGATGAGGGTCAGCATGGGGAACGCGATGGTGCCCGCAGCCGCGCCGGTCTTGGTGAGGGCGCTGTCGGCCCCCGCCGCCCAGGCGTCCACCACGCCCACCTTGATCCCCCACAGCATGCCGGTGGCCACCACGGCGCCCACCAGGCCGCAGATGACCCCCTCGATCATGAAGGGCCACCGGATGAACCAGTTGGTGGCGCCCACGAGGCGCATCACCTCCACCTCGCGCCGGCGCGCGAAGATCGACAGCCGAATGGTGTTGCCGATCAGCAGCACCGCGGCCAGCAGGAGGATGCCGATCAGCGCGAAGCCGGCCCACTGCACGAACTTGGCGGCGGTCAGCAGTCGATCGGCCGTGGTCTCCGGGTACACGATGCCCTCGGTGGGGTCGAGCGCCGGATCGTCCTTCACGGCCGCGACGATCACGTCGGCGTTCTCGGCCTCGGCGGGCTTCACGTTGAACTTGGCGGGCAGCGGGTTGCTGGGAAGCTCATCCAGCACCGACGGGTCGCGCAGGCGCTCGCGCATGATGCGCAGGGCGTCCTCCTTCGACACGTAGGTGACCGCGGCCACCGTGCCGTCGGTACGGAGCCCATCCAGCTTGCCGCGCAGGGAGTTCACCTGGGCCACCGTGGCGGTGTCCGAGATGTAGACGTCCACGTCCACCTTGGCGGTCTGGGCATCCACGGCGGAGCGCACGTACATGAACGACGGGATGAATGCGCCGAGGATGAACACGGCGATGAGCGCCGTGACGGTGGCGGCCACAGAGATCGCCGCATTGGCCCGGATGCTGCGGAGCGCCTCGCGGAAGAACATGCCGATCCTCATGCCAGCACCTCCCCGGTCTCCTCGTGGTAGCCGGCGGACTCCTGGTCGCGTACCACCTTGCCCCGCTCGAGGGCGATCACGCGCATCTGCATGCGGTCCACCGTGTGCTGGTCGTGGGTGGCGACCATCACGGTGGTGCCGGTGCGGTTGATGCGCAGCAGCAGGTCCATGATGCCCAGCGACGTCTCGGGGTCGAGGTTGCCGGTGGGCTCGTCGGCGATCAGCAGGCGGGGGTGGTTCACCAGCGCGCGGGCGATGCTCACGCGCTGCTGCTCGCCGCCCGACAGCTCACGCGGCAGGCGGTCGTACTTTCCCTCCAGGCCCACCAACGACAGGATCTCCGGCACGCGGCGGCGCACCTCCTTCTGGCCGTGGCCCGTCACCTGCAGGGCGTACGCCACGTTCTCCGCGGCCGTGCGGTCGGGGAGCAGGCGGAAGTCCTGGAACACGCAGCCGATGGCGCGGCGCAGGTATGGCACCTTGCCGCGGCGCAGGTCGCTCAGGTCGCGGCCGCCCACGATCACGCTGCCCGACGTGGGGCGCAGTTCACGGATGACCAGGCGGATCAGGGTGGACTTACCCGACCCGGACGGGCCCACGAGGAACACGAACTCGCCGGTGTCCACCTGCAGCGAGACGCCGTCGAGGCCGCGCGAGTTGCCGTCGTATGTCTTCACGACGTCGCGGAACTCCACCATCGGCCCGGGCCCGGGACGGAAGATGTCGCCCTTGCGGCGCTTGCCATCCTGCACGGGGGCGCTGAACATGGGAGCCGGGGCCTCGTCGGGCGACGCGGCGTCGGGCACCTGCACCAGCGTGAACTCGGGTCGGCGGCTATCCGTGCCGTCGCTCATGTCGAAACTCCCGATCGGTGTGGGATCCTCGTTACCGGATCGGGTTTCGCCGCGACGGGGGCGCCCCCTGCCGCACGCGCCCGTCACATGAAACGCGGCTTACACGGAGAACCCCGGTGCCTGGCACTTAACCAAGGCGCGCGCGAGGCGCGCGCCTTGGTTAAGTGCCAGGCACCGGGTCAGCGGGCGGTCGTCGCCCTCGCTATTCCCCGTGCCCATGCGGTGATGTCGTCCTTCGGGCGGTAGTCACAATCCTGCACGCGCATGGCGATGACCATCGCCTTCTCGCGTGCGCGCAGGTTGGGGCGGTCGATGCGACCGGGGAAGCACCGGTGCTCGCGGGCGTCGGTCCACTCGAGCAGGCGGCCGAACTGCACCGACTCCTCATCGGTGGGGAACGGCGGACCGGTGACCGGACCGCTCGAGAAGATCCAGCAGGGCATGGCCCGGAGGGCGTCGGAGTGCGCGCGGGTCCATTCGCGCACGTTCTCCACCCACCGGGCGGCATAGACCGCACCACCCACCACCGCGAGGTCGAAGCCCTCGGGCGACGGGGCGTTCTCGGCGTCGACGAGCTCGGCATCCACGCCGCCGTCGCGGAGCCCCTGCACCACCCACTCGCCCATCTCCATGGTTCCGCCATGACGCGACCCCACCACCACCAGCGCACGCGGCATCAGTCCTCCCCCACCACGGCCAGGCCCTTTGCCCGGCGCTCGAGCTCGGCCCGCATGAACGGGTCGAGCGCGCCGTCGAACACCGCCTGGGTGTTGCCGCTCTCATGCCCGGTGCGGAGGTCCTTCACCATCGAATAGGGGTGGATCACGTACGAGCGGATCTGGCTGCCGAACCCGATGGTCATGGTCTCGCCGCGCTCCCGGGCGGCCTCCTCCTCGCGCCGCTGGATCTCGAGCTCGAGCAGCCGCGAGCGCAGCATGCTCATGGCCGTTGCGCGGTTCTGGGTCTGCGAGCGCTCGTTCTGGCACTGCACCACCACCCCCGTCGGGATGTGCGTGATGCGCACCGCGGAGTCGGTCTTGTTGACGTGCTGGCCGCCGGCGCCGCTGGCCCGGTAGGTGTCCACCCGGATGTCCTTATCCTCGATCTCCACCACGGCCTCGTCGGTGACCACCGGCGCCACCTGCACCGCGGCGAACGACGTCTGGCGCCGATTGGCGGAGTCGAACGGCGACAGGCGCACCAGCCGGTGCACCCCGCGCTCGGCGCTCATGAGCCCGTAGGCATTGGCGCCCGCCAGGGTGAACGTGGCGCTCTTGATGCCGGCCTCCTGGCCATCCAGGCGGTCCTGCACCGTGGCGGTGAAGCCCCGCGACTCGGCCCAGCGCAGGTACATCCGCAGCAGCATCTCGGCCCAGTCCTGGGCGTCGGTGCCGCCCTCGCCGGCCTGGATGGTGATCACGGCGTCACCGGCATCGTGGTCCCCGCCGAACAGCCGGGCCTCCTCGAGCACCAGCAGCTGGTCCTCGGCGCGCGCCAGGCCGTCCACGATCTCCTGCGTGAACTCCTCGGTGAGGCTGCCGGCGCGCTCCTCCTCGCGGGCCATGGCCGCGAGCTCGCCCAGGTCGGCCACCTCGGCCGACAGCGCGCGATACTGGTCGAGCCTGCCCGACTGCCGCGCGTGCTCGGCCGACACACGGGCCGCGCGCTCCTGGTCGTCCCAGAAGTCGGCGGCCCCCATCTGCTGCTCGAGCTCGGCCACCCGCGCCGCCGTGGCATCGGGATCGAGGTAATCGCCCAGCAGCGCCACGCGCTCGCCCAGCTTCCCCGCCTGCTGCGCCAGTTGATCCGGATCGGTCATGCGAGGGGCAGGGCTAGGCCGCGCCGCAGCACTTCTTGTACTTCTTGCCCGAGCCGCACGGGCACGGATCGTTGCGGCCGATCCGGTCCTCGTCGTCGATGACCACGGTCTCCACCACGCCGGGTAGGGGCGCCTCGGTGGCGGCGTCCTCCGCGAAGTGCGCGGGCTCGGTGGCCTCGAACGCCACCTCGTCGGCGTCCTCCACCATGCCCTCCGCCATGCCGGCGAATCCCTGCACCGGGTCGTCCTGCGAGGTGTAGGTGACCCCATCGACCGGAGCGGGCGCCACGGGCTCCGGCGGCGCCTCCACCTCCACGTGGAACATGTAGCGCACGTACTCACGGGTGATGTTCTGCATCATCTCGTCGAACATCGAGTGGCCCTCGAGGCGGTACTCCGAGAGCGGGTCCTTCTGGCCCAGGGCGCGGAGGTGGATTCCCTCGCGCAGGTAGTCCATGTTCAGCAGGTGCTCGCGCCAGTCCACGTCCACCAGCTGCAGCAGCACCCAGCGCTCGAGGTCGCGCACCATGTCGGCCCCCATCTCCGCCTCGCGGCGGTCGTAGGCCTCCATGGCGTCGTCCTCGAGGCGGTCCAGCAGCTCATCGCGCGTGAGGCCGTCGTGCCGGATGTCGTCCGCCGTGAACGACATGGGGTACAGCTGGCCGAGCTCGGTGAACATGCCCTCGAGGTCCCAGTCGGCCACCGCGGCATCGGCGTCCTCATACCGGTCCACGGTCTCCACCAGCACCTCCACGATCCAGTCGCGGGATCGCTCGGCGAGGTCGGCGCCCTCGAGCACCAGGCGGCGCTCGGCATAGATGACCTCGCGCTGCTTGTTGAGCACGTCGTCGTACTCGAGCACCCGCTTGCGGATGTTGAAGTTGTATTCCTCCACCTTCTTCTGGGCGCCCTCGACCGTCTTGGTGAGCATCTTCGAGTCGAGCGGGAGGTCGTCGCCAGGGCCCAGGCGGTCGAGCACCTTGTACATGCGGTCGCCGGAGAAGATGCGGATGAGATCGTCCTCGGCCGACAGGAAGAACCGGGTGGCACCGGGGTCGCCCTGGCGCCCGGAGCGACCGCGCAGCTGGTTGTCGATGCGGCGGCTCTCGTGGCGCTCTGTGCCGATGACGTAGAGGCCGCCGAGGTCGGCCACGCCCTCGCCCAGCTTGATGTCCACGCCGCGGCCGGCCATGTTGGTGGCGATGGTCACCGCGCCGGGCTCGCCCGCCCGCGCGATGATCTCGGCCTCCTTCTCGTGCTGCTTGGCGTTGAGCACGTTATGCGGGATGCCCCGCCTGTCCATCATCCCGGAGAGCATCTCGGAGATCTCGACGCTGATGGTTCCCACCAGCACCGGCTGCCCGCGATCGTGGGCCTCCTTGATGTCCTCGATCACTGCGTTGAACTTGGCGTCCCTCGTCTTGAAGATGAGGTCGTTGCGGTCGTCGCGGATCATCGGCCGGTGCGTGGGCACGCTCACCACGTCGGTCTCATAGATCTTGTGGAACTCGTTGGCCTCGGTGGAGGCCGTGCCGGTCATGCCCGACAACTTGTCGTACATGCGGAAGTAGTTCTGCAGGGTGATGGTTGCGAGGGTCTGGTTCTCCTCGCGGATCTTCAGGCCCTCCTTGGCCTCGATGGCCTGGTGCAGGCCCTCCGAGTAGCGGCGCCCCTCCAGCACGCGGCCCGTGAACTCGTCGACGATCAGCACCTCGCCGTCGCGGACGATGTATTCCTTGTCCTTGCGGAACAGCGACTCGGCCTTGAGCGCCTGGATGAAGTGGTTGACCAACTGGCCGTGGACGTCGAGGTACAGGTGCTCGATGCCCAGCGCGCGCTCCACCTTCTCGACCCCGCTCTCGAGCGGCGACACGGTGCGGTGCTTCTCGTCCACCTCGTAGTCGTCGCCCTTGCGCAGGGTGGGCACGATGCGCGCGAAGCGGTAGTAGGTGTCGGCGGCGGCCTCGGGCACGCCCGAGATGATCAGCGGGGTACGGGCCTCGTCGATGAGGATCGAGTCGACCTCGTCCACGATGCAGAACGCGTGGCCGCGCTGCACGCAGTCCTCGAGCCGCACCGCCATGTTGTCGCGCAGGTAGTCGAAGCCGAACTCCGAGTTGGTGCCGTAGGTGATGTCAGCCTCGTAGGCCGCCCGGCGCTGGTCCTCGGGCATCATGCGCCGATCACGCCCACGCTCAGGCCCAGGGCCTCGTACACCGGCGTCATCCACTGCGCATCGCGGGATGCCAGGTAGTCGTTGACCGTGACCAGGTGCACGCCCTTGCCGGTGAGCGCGTTCAGCGCCACGGCAGCGGTTGCCGTGAGGGTCTTGCCCTCACCGGTCTTCATCTCGGCGATGCGGCCCTCGTTCAGCACCATCGCGCCCACCAGCTGCACGTCGAAATGCCGCATGCCCAGGGTGCGCCACGACGCCTCGCGCACCAGGGCGAACACCTCGTCCAGCACGTCATCGGTGTCCACGTCGTCGCCGGCCAGGCGCTCGCGGATTGACGCCGCGCGCTCGCGGATCTGCTCGTCCGAGAGCTCCTGCATCTCGGGCTCCAGCGCGTTGATGCGCTCCACCCGCTGCAGCCGCTGCTTCATTCCGCGTCCCTCGCCGAAGCGCAGGACCTTGTTGATCAACTCCGTGCTCATGAAGGCATGTCCGAGCGGCCGCTTACGGGAGCCGAAAGCGTACCAATGGCGGGCACCCCTACCCCGCGCGCGATGTCACCGCCGACCCGCTGCGCTGCAGCAGGTCGGCCCACAGCGCATCGTCGGTGCCGGTGCCCCCGGGCAGGCCGCGCTGGGCCCGGTAGCCGGCCACGGCGGTCCGGGTGCGCCCGTCGTAGATGCCCGTCACGCGCACCGGCACCCCCTGCGAGCGCAGCAGCTGCTGCAGGCGGCGCACCACGTCACCGCGCGAGCGCGTGCCGATCACCGGGTAGCGGGTGCCCGCGCGCAGCGACAGCGGCGCCTGGCACGACAGCGGCCCCCCCAGGGCCGGCCACTGGCGAGCCCGGGTGTTCTGCCACGCCCACCAGCTCTCGCCCTGCACGCCCGCGGCCCTGGCCGCGCACCGGAACTGCCGTATCTGCGCCGGCGTCTCGCGCATGTAGGTGCCCCCCAGCAGGGCGATGGGCTTTCCGTATACGCGGTTCCACCGCATGGTGCGCTCCACGGCAACGGCGGGCGACACGCGGAACGCCCGCCAGTACACCTGGGGCATGGTGAACTGGGCCGCGTTGGGCCCGCCGAGGAAGGCCGAGTACGGGAACCTGCCGTGCAGGTCGACATACGGGAAGGTGGTGAGACCCACCGGGTAGGCCGTACCCACGCGCGCGCGCAGTGCGCGCATGTACCGCGTGGCGCGCTGGTAGCGCTGCCGGATGCGCTCGAACTCGATCTCGGCATCCACCACGAAGCAGTCGGCCCCTGCGCGCACGGCCCGCGCTGCCACGGCGGCCTCGGCCTCGGGGCGCGTGCCGCGCACGTACTGCCATGCGCACACCCGGAGGCCCGCCGCCTTGAGGGGGCCCACCGCGCGATCGAACTGCCGCCAGTAGCTGGTGCCGTCCCCGGACTTGATGTGCACCGTGCGCACGCCGTGGCGGCGCGCGCGGTCGATGATGCCCTGCAGCGTCGGCTCGGACCGGTTGACGTACCAGATCCACATGCCCACCCCGCGCACCGGCTCCGGCAGCTCGCCGGTGGCCGCCGTGCCCGGCAACGGCACGCCGGGGTCGCCCGCGGCGCATTCCGATGCGTAGCCCCAGGCCTCGCGGAGGGCCACGGGGATGCCCGGGCACGTACCGGCCAGCGCAACGGCTCCCTCTGCGCGATAGGCGCCCGGCGTGGCCTCGCGGAACAGCTGCAGGTCGGGGGCGCCCGGCGCGCCCATGTCGGCCATCACCCACGCGGTGCCCTCCATGCGCGCCGCCAGCATGCTGCCCGGCACCTCCTGGCCGGCGCGCCCCGCGGCCGACCACGCCGCCCGCACCTGCAGACGCAGGGCGTCGGACACCCCGATCTCCTCCGCCACGCCGGTCGACGGCGGGCTCACCAGCTGCCAGGCATAGGTGACCCCGTTCACGATCTCCTGCAGGTCCTGGCTGCCAGCACCGGGGCGCACCGTCACGGTCCCCACCAGGCGGTCGCCGCGCGATGCCACGGCCAGCGTGCGGATGCTGCCGTCGGGCATGACGGCGATCGACGCCCGCCCGCCGGGCACGGGCTCGAGCTCGGCGCTGAGGGCCGTCACCGCGCCCGCCTGGCCCAGCAGGGCAAGCGTGGCGCGCCGCACCATGGCCCGTGCCGCCGGCCCCGTGGGGAATGCCGCGGCGAACGACGTGGCCGTGCCGCCGGCGGCGAGGGCCGACGTGCGCGCCGCCGTGGCCACGGCACCCTGCCCTGCCAGGGCGTCGCGCAGCACGACCGCCTGGGGGTCGCCCGCCGCCACCACGGCCGAGGCCACGGCCTCGGCGGCGTCCGACGCCGTGACGAGGCCCGGGCCCTCGCCCGCCAGCGCGGGACGCGGCGTCATGCGGTCGAGGTCGGCCACGAGGGCCGGGTCGGCGGCCACGGCGCCGGTGGCCGCCGCGAGGGCCACCACCAGCGCCGCCATCCACCTGGTCATGGCGCGCGGCGCGTCAGGCCCCTTCGATGAGGCCGAAGTCGCCATCCCGCCGCCGGTAGATGACGCTCACCTCGCCACTGGCCTCGTTGCGGAATACGAAGAACGCGTGGTCGATGAGCTCCAGGCGCACGGCGGCGTCCTCAGGGGTGAGCGAGGGCATCTCGAACCGCTTGCTGCGCACGATGCGAATGGGCGGCGGCGACTCCACCGCGTCGGTGGCGTCCTTGCCCAGGCGGTCGAGCGCGGCGATCTCGGCCGGCGTTGCCGCCACGGCCTCTATGCCCGGTCCATGGTGATCCTTGCGCCGCTCGCGCAGGCGCTGTGCCGCCCGCTCGATGCGGTGCGCCGCCAGGTCGATGGCCGCATACATGTCCGAGTCGGCCTCGCGCACGCGGATGACCGGCCCCTTGCTGCGCACGGTCACCTCGGCGATCTGGCTACGGGTGATGCTGGGGTTGTGCTCCACCGACAACTCCAGCTCCACCTGCGCGGAGTCGGCGATGGGCCCCAGGACCCTCTCCACCTTCTGCATGCGCTTCTGCGCATGGGCCTCGAGGGCCTCGGTGACCGGCACGTTGCGTCCCCTGACCTGGAGTTCCATGGCGTGAGCCCCCTCGATATCCGACGTCTCCCGACTCTAGTGCGCTACGGCGGGGGGACGACCCGCGCCAGTGACACCGCGCCCACGCGGGCGCAACCGGCGCCGCGCAGCGCCCGGGCGGCCGCGCGCAGCGTGGCCCCGGTGGTGAGTACATCGTCCACCAGCACCGCATGCAGGGGCGGCACGCCCACGGCGGTGAACGCCCCATCCACCTGCCGGCGGCGCTCGCGGGCACCGGAACCGCGCTGTGGCGGGGCGGCGTCGTCGCGGCCCAGCGCGTGGGCCACGGGAAGGCCCCACCGCCCGGCCAGGCAGGCCGCGAGGAGCGCGGATTGGTTGAACCCCCGCTCGCGCATCCGCCGCCGGCCCAGGGGAACCGGCACCAGCACCGCTCCGGCCGGCGGGGGAGCGATGCGCTGGGCCATCACCGTGGCGAGGGGCTCGGCCAGTGCCCGCCGGCGACCGTCCTTCAGGGCGCTGACCAGCGCGGGGAGCGGCGCCTGGTAGGGGGCTGCGTGCCGGGCCCAGGCCACTCCCGGCACGCACTGCGGGCAGGCGTCGCGCGCGCGGGGCCACGGGTGATTGCACCGCGCGCATGCGGGGCACGCCGCGGGCGGGATGCCCCCCAGGCACGCCGCGCATGCCGGTGGCCCCGGCATGTCGCACGCGGCGCAGCCGTCGCCGATGATGATGTCCAGGAATGCCGTACCGAGCGTCCGCATCCGCTGGCAATCGTGGCCCGATCGGGCGCGCGCATGCGTGCCGGATCGTCCCGAATGCGTGCCGATCCCGGTCGGCCGCGCTAGCGTTACCGGCGTACGCGGGGCGCCCGGCCCCGGCAACGATGAGAGGAGCCACCACGGCCTCCACCGAGAAGGAACAGGCAATCGAGTTCGAGGGCGAGGTCACGGAGGCCCTGCCCAACACGTTCTTCCGCGTCGAGCTGGACGGCGGTCACGTGGTCCTGGCCAAGCTGGCCGGCCGCATGCGCCGCAACTACATCCGCGTGAACCCCGGTGACCGCGTGAAGGTGGAGGTCTCGCCCTACGACCTCACCCGCGGCCGCATCACCTACCGCCTGAAGTAACCGCGCGGCCCGCGCACGGGCGAAAGCCGCCTGCGGACCCGGCTTTCGTCTTGCCATCCGAGACGCCGGCTAGCGTTTTCTGCGTCGGGCGTCCCCCTGGGGCCCGGCGATGGCGGAAACGCCAGCGGGCCCCGCGGTTCTCGGCAGGCTGCGGGGCCCGTCGTGCGGACGGCGGCGCTAGTGCCCGGCGTCGTCCCAGGCGCGGCGCAGCGACCGCTCATACGGTGCGCGATGCACCCCCTGCTCGGTGACGATCGCGCTCACCAGCCGGGCAGGCGTGCGGTCGAAGGCGGGGTTGGCCACCGGCGCGTCCGGCGATGACGCCGGGCGGCCGAACAGCGAGAGGCCGCGCACCTCGTCGGCCACGCGCTCCTCCACCGGGATCTCCGCTGCCGAGGGCATGGTGAGGTCGAGGGTGGACGTGGGAGCCGCCACGATCACCGGGATCCCGTGCTCGCGCGCCAGGATCGCCACCCCGTACGTGCCGATCTTGTTGACCACGTCGCCATTGGCCGCGATGCGGTCGGCGCCAACCACCACGTGCGTCACCCGCCCCTGCGACATCAGCATGGCGGCCATGTTGTCGGTGATCAGCGTGTACGGAATGCCGTCCTGCTGCAACTCCCACGCGGTAAGCCGGGACCCCTGCAACAGGGGCCGGGTCTCGTCCACGATCACCGTCACCGTGGGGTCCGCCTCGTAGGCGGCGCGCACCACGCCCAGCGCGGTGCCGTAGCCACCGGTGGCCAGCGCGCCGGCGTTGCAGTGGGTCAGTATCCGCGCGCCCCGGGTGAACAGCGGCACGGCGTGGTGGCCCATGGCCACGCAGCGGTCAACCTCATCGGCATGGATGGCGCGGGCGGCGGCGGCCAACTCGTCGGCGATCTCAGCCGGCGTCCCCTCATGATCTGCCACCACGCCGGCCAGGCGGTCCACCGCCCACTCCAGGTTGACCGCCGTAGGACGCGCCACGCGAAGTTCGGCGATGGCACGGCCCATCTCGGCGTCGAACGCCTGGCGGGTGCTGCTGCTGGCGGCGGCCTGGTGCGCCGCCAGGGCCACGCCCATCGCGCCGGCCACGCCGATGGCCGGAGCGCCGCGGATGACCATCTGCTTGATGGCATCCACGACGTCCGGCCATGTGGTGAGCGTGACGTCCGCCACCTCGCCGGGCAGCCGCGTCTGGTCGAGCATCACCACCGCGCCGTCGCGCAGGGCGATGATGTCCTCGGGGGCGAGGCCTGTGGTGCTCAGGTCAGGTTCCCTGGTCCCACGACGCCAGGTACTTCTCCTGCTCCTCGGTGAGGGCGTCGATCTCCACGCCCATCGAGTACAGCTTGAGGCGGGCGATCTCGGCGTCGATGTCCTCGGGGACCACATACACGGTCTTGTCGAGCGACGTGGCGTTCCTGGCCATGTACTCGGCCGACAGCGCCTGGTTGGCGAAGCTCATGTCCATCACGGCGGCCGGGTGACCCTCGGCGGACGCCAGGTTAAGCAGGCGGCCCTCGGCGAGCAGGTACACCTTGCGACCGTTGCGGAGGGCGTACTCCTGCACGAACGGACGCACCTCGCGCACCCCGTCGGCCAGCTCGTCCAAGCCCGGGATGTCGATCTCTACGTTGAAGTGCCCGGTATTGGCGATGATGGCGCCGTCCTTCATGTGCTCGAAGTGCTCGCGCCGCAGCACGTGAATGTTGCCCGTGGCGGTGATGAACACGTCACCGGCCTTGGCGGCATCCGCAACGGTCATCACCTCGAAGCCGTCCATCACGGCCTCGAGGGCCGCGAGCGGGTCCACCTCGATCACGATCACGTGGGCGCCCATGCCCTTCAGGCGCGACGCCAGGCCACGACCGCACCAGCCGTAGCCACCCACCACGCACTTGCGACCGGCCACCAGGATGTTGGTGGCGCGCAGCAGGCCGTCCAGCGTGGACTGGCCAGTGCCGTAGCGGTTATCGAACATGTGCTTGGTGTTGGCCTCGTTCACGGCCACCACCGGGAACGCCAGCTCGCCCTCGGCCTCGAGGGCCTTGAGGCGGATCACGCCCGTGGTCGTCTCCTCGGTGCCGCCGATGATGCCGTCGAGCATCTCGCGGCGATCGCCGTGGAGCACGCCGATCACGTCGGCGCCGTCGTCCATCGTGATGTGCGGGGCGTGGTCGATGGCCGCGGTCAGGTGCGCATAGTAGGTCTCGTCGTCCTCGCCCTTGATGGCGTAGGTGGAGATGCCGTACTCGGCCACCAGCGCAGCCGCCACGTCGTCCTGCGTGGACAGCGGGTTCGATGCCACCAGCACCACGTCCGCGCCCCCGGCCTGCAGGGTGCGGGCCAGGTTGGCGGTCTCGGTGGTCACGTGGAGGCAGGCGGAGATACGGAGGCCATCGAGTGGCTTCTCCTTCTCGAACCTCTCGCGGATCTGCTTGAGCACGGGCATGTCGCGGTCGGCCCACTCGATGCGCTGCTTGCCGAGCTCGGCCAGGCTGAGATCGGCCACATGATGATTGACGGTTGTCGACACAGACGGTTTCCTTGGTCGCTTCGAAGCGCAACGAGGCTACCAGCGCGCGAGGGCCCCGGTGACAGGCACCGTATCCACAGGGACGAATCGCCCATGGTGCCTGGCACTTAACCGACCCGCGCGCGGTCTGTGACGCACGGTTAGGTGCCTGGCACCGGGGTGCCCGGCTAGATCGAGCCGCTCTCGCCCGCCCGCAGGCGCTGGTTGCCCGTGGTGGCGAGGCCCGCCTTGAGGGTTCCGATGCTGTCAACCGGGTTCGGGTCGACCCGGCGCAGGCAGGCGGCATACAGCGAGACGTAGTCACCCAGAAGCACGAGGTCGATCACCCGGGCCAGCGGGCTGTCGCCCTCCCCCTCGATGGTGAGCACGTCGGTTACGTGCGGGCTGATGATCTCGCGGGTCAGGGCCAGCCGGCGCTCCACCTGGCGATGCTGCCGCGGGTCACGCAGCATCACCACCTGCGCCTGGTCCCCGAACGGCCCGGCCTGCTCCCACCCCACGATCTCGTTGTGGTTCATCTCGGGCAGGGCCGCCCAGAAGGCGGGCTGCTTGGCGTTCTCGTTGAACTGGCACTTCCAGCGGAAGGCGATTCCCGCCGTGACCTCGGCGCCGTAGATCACCGGAACCTTGTCGTGCAGGCGCATCGCCAGCTGCTTGGCCGGGTTGGCATCGGTGGGGCGCGCGGGGCCGTAGGTGTCGATGGCCGCCGCGACGGCATCACGCGCCGCGTCGAGCTCCTGTTCCTGCGGGGGGATCACGCCGAGCCGCGCCAGCAGGACCACGGCGGGAATGAGCATGTGCAGGAGGGCCATGCGGGGCTGCAGCCCGCCGGGGATGGGCAGCACGGGCACGCCGTGCTTGCCGTTGTACCAGGTGTCCAGCTTGCCGCCACTGGTGATGGCGATGGCCGGCGACTCGCGCTCGAGCGCCTGCATGGCCGCCGTGAGGGTCTCCTCGGTCTCGCCCGAATACGACAGGAGCATGGCCAGCGTGCGGTCGTCGGCCCACCCCGGCAGGTAGTACCCGCGATGCACCACCAGCGGCACGCGCGTGCGCTCGTAGTACGCGCTGGCGATCAGGTCGCCGGCCACCGCCGACCCGCCCATGCCGCAGATGAGCACGTTGGCGATGCCGTCCGCGGCGAACGGGATGTCCAGCCCCTCGGCGCCCGCGCGCGCGGCATCGAACACGTCCACCGACCCCGCCAGGCCGTCGATGAGGCCGGCGCGGTCCACGGCCAGCACCTCTGGGACGTCGAGTTCCGCCATCAGGTGGAGGCTACCGACCCCGTGGGGATGGTGGCGGGGCCCGAGACGGCCATGGCGTCGGGCACGATGGCGCCGTCGCCGGCCACCACCAGGCCGGTGACGCGCGCGCCCGGCCCCACGGTGACCTGCCGGCCCAGCACGGCCCCGTCCACCAGCGCCTCCTCCCCCACCTGGGTGCCCGCGCCCACCACGCAGTCGGCCACCACCGCGCCCGCGCCCACCACCGCGCCGGGGCCCACGCAGGCGCCATCGCCGATGATGGCCGATGCATCCACCGTTGCCCCCGTCGACACCCACGCGGCGCCCGGGGACGGGATGAACCCCACGCGACCCGACAGGAGGTCGAGGTGGGCGTCCAGATATGACCCCGGCGTGCCGATGTCGCGCCAGTAGCAGTCGGACGCCATGGCACCCACGCCCCCGCGGGCGGCCAGCAATGGGAAGGTATCGCGCTCGATCGACACCTGCTGCCCCCGGGGTATCGCACGGCGCGCAGACGGCGACAGCACGTAGGTGCCGGCGTTGATGCGGAAGGGCTCGCCGGGGATGAGCTCATCCACCCCGGGCTTCTCGACGAACTCCGTGACCCGGCCATCGGCGTCGGTGCGCACCAGGCCGAATGCACCGGGGTCGTCCACCGGGGTGAGCGCGATGGTGGCCTCGGCCCCAAGCCCGCAGTGGTGGGCCACCAGCGCGGCCAGGTCGAGGTCGGTGAGGATGTCGCCGTTCAGCACGAACACGTCGTCGTCGTCGAGCAATGGCTCGGCATTGGCGATGGCACCGGCCGTGCCAAGAGGCTCGGGGTCGACCACGTAGCCCAGCTCCAGCCCCCACGACGAGCCATCGCCGAAGTACTCCTCGATCTCGCGCGGCCGGTAGCCGCACGAGAACACGATGCGCTCCACGCCGGCGGCGCGCAGGTGGTCCACCTGCCGCTCCACGAACGGCAGGTCGAGCAGCGGCAGCATGGGCTTGGGCAGGGTGTCCGTGAGCGGGCGCATGCGGGTGCCCTGCCCGCCCACCAGGATGACGGCCTGCCGTACCCCCGCGGGAGCGCTCACGACGGCACGACCCGCCCGATGCCCTCGTACGCCAGGCCGGCGGCCACCACGGCCACGGGGTCGAGCGCGTTGCGGCCGTCCACCAGCACGTCGCCGCGCATGGCCTGCGACACCTTGGCCCAGTCGAGGCCCACCACCTCGGGCCACTCGGTCACGATCACCACGGCGTCCGCGCCGGTGATGCACGCCATGGGGTCGTCGTGAAGCGCCACCGCACTCAGCCGGCTCGACGCGGCCCGCAGCGCCACGGGGTCATATGCGCGCACGCGCGCGCCCTCGGCAAGCAGGCGGCCGGCCAGCACCACGCTCGACGCCTCGCGCATGTCGTCGGTGCCCGGCTTGAATGCCAGCCCCATCAGCGCGATTTCCCTGCCCTCGAGCTCGCCCAGGTGCCGCTTGAGCTTGCCCACCACGCGGCGCTTTTGCAGCTCGTTGACCTCGATCACCGAGGTGAGCAGCTGGAAGTGGTAGCCGCTGTTTCCCGCCAGCTGCTTGAGGGCCGAGACGTCCTTGGGGAAGCAGGAGCCGCCGAAGCCCACGCCCGCCGACAGGAACCTGGGCCCGATGCGCGCGTCGAGGCCCATGCCCTCGGCCACCTCGGTCACATCGGCGCCCACCTCCTCGCACACATTGGCGATCTCGTTGATGAACGAGATCTTGGTGGCCAGGAAGGCGTTGGATGCGTACTTGATCATCTCGGCGGTGGGCACCGAGGTGCGAAGCAGCGGGGCGCCGAGCGGGGCATAGAGCGCGGCGACCATGTCGCCGTCCGCGGGCCGGAAGTCGCCCACCACCACGCGGTCGGGGCGGAGGAAGTCGGCGATGGCCACCCCCTCCTTGAGGAACTCCGGGTTGGAGCAGTAGCCCACGTCGGACAGGCCCCGCTTGTCGAGCTCGGCGCGCACCCTCTCGCCTGTTCCCACCGGCACCGTGCTCTTCATCACCAGCACGTGCCCCGCCGAGGCCTCGGGGCCGATCTGCTCGAGCTCATCCACCACGCTCATCACGCGCGAGAGATCGGCATCGCCCGACGGCGTGGGCGGGGTGTCGACCGCGATGAACACGATCTCCGACGCCTCGAGCATCTCGCGGAGGTCGAGGGTTGCGTGCAGGCGATCGGCGCATTCGAGCATGAGCTCCTTCAGCCCGTGCTCGTGGATGGGCGGCTCGCCCGCGCGGATCATGTCCACCTTGGCGGGGTCGATGTCGCGAAGCGTCACCTGGTGCCCCAGCGAGGCCAGGCACGCCCCTGTCACCAGGCCCACGTACCCGGCCCCGATCACCCCGATGCGCTCGGCCATCAGGGGGTGTACGCGTCCTGCTCGATCGGGATGTCCACGGGGCTCGCCCCGGGGCGCAGGGCCACCCGGTTCAGCGGCCGCGCCGACTTGGCGATGGCGTACATGTCCTCGGCCGACAGCTTGTAGTCGAGGGTGTTGGAGATCCAGTAGGTCACGCCGTCCTTCTGCCACGCGAGGCGCATGAGGTTCTTGCCGTCGTAGAAGGTGGAGTACTCGCGGCCCCCGCTCTTCACCACGCCGGTCCGGCCCTCGAGCAGCGGCGGATCGGCCCAGTCGAGCACCTGGTACCCCCAGTAGGTGCCCGAGGGTACGCGGAACACCATCTTCAGCGCCTGCGGGCCCTGCCCCCCGGTATTCACCCGGTATGCCCGGACGATCTTCAGCTCGGAACCCGTGGGCACGCGGGTGGGCACCATGATCTTGAGGCCGGTGGCCTTCTGGATACGGCGCCCGAGCGACACCAGGCTGCGGGTGTCCACCACGCGGGCCACGGGCCTGGGCTGGGCCTTCCTCCTCTTCGGGGTCACCAGCCGGCCCGTGTACGACTCGCCCACCGTCACGCGCACGTCCACGCCGTCCGGCGTGCCGGCCCGCGGCAGCGCGGTCAGCACGGTGCCGCCCCCGAAGAGCCTGGACACGTTCTTGGCGGCCTCGCGCTGGCCATCCGCATACGACACGATGGTCTCGGGCTTGCCGAAGGAGTCGGCGTTGCCGCCCGACACCGCGTCGTAGCCCCGGCTGCGCAGCTGGTCGGTGGCGGTCTCGGCGTCCAGCAGGCGCCCGTTGCCGTTGAGCACCTGCACCTGGACGTCGTTGGGCCTCACCACGGTGGTGGCCGCGCCCTGGGTGAACTCCGGGTTGAGCCAGGCCTCCACCTTGGCGTCGATCTCCGACTGGGGGGCCTCGACGATGGAGGCCCCGTTGCGCATGGTGGGGGTGCCGTTGACGCTGTTGCGCGCGATGCGGTCCTTGTCGGTGGTGATGGCCTGCTCCATGATGCCCAGCAGGCGCGGCACCGACCGCACGTTGGTGACGATGTTGTCGGCGAAGATGCTGGCGTAGGCCGGGATCTCGGGAAGGTTGCCGAACCGGTTGGTCTGGCGCTTGAGCTCCGACAGGAACGCCTGCTGGCGCGCGATGCGGGCGAAGTCCGAGTCGGTGTGGCGGTAGCGCACGTAGTCGAGGGCGTCCACGCCGTTCATGCGCTGGTACCCGGGCTTGAGGTCGATCTCCTCATAGTCGTCGATCCCGTCGCCCGGCACGTTCTTGTGGAAGTACTTGCGGTCGACGTCCAGGTACACCCCGCCCACCTGGTCGACGAGCTTCACGAAGCCCTCGAAGTCGATGTTCACGAAGTAGTTGATGGGCTGGCCCGTGAGCTTCTTGACCGTCTCGATGGTCTTCGCCGGACCACCCGCCGAGAACGCCGCGTTGATCTTGTCGGTGCCGACTCCCGGGATATCCACGTACAGGTCGCGCGGGAAGGAGAGCATCGAGATGAACCCCTTGTCGCCATCCATGCGCAGCAGGATGAGCGAGTCGGCACGACCGGGATCGCCGGCTCCCTGCGTGCCCGCCCGCTTGTCGGAGCCGATGAGCAGGATGTTCACGGGCTCGCCCGGCACATCCGGGTCGACCGCCTTCTGGGCATCCTGCACCAGCTCGATATCGGGGCTGGCCTTCTCGAGGGTGTCGCCCAGCAGCTGGTAGCTGGCCACGGCGAGCCCGGCGCCCGCGCCCACGATGAGGATCGCGGCCCACATGGCCACCCACGGCCACCGGCGCCTCTTGCGCGGAACGCGGTACCAGCGCGTCGGGCGCTCGGCGTCGTCCACCGGGGGGTCCACCGGGGGGTCCACGGGCTCGTCGCTCACGCCCGGGCCTCCTCGTCGCGGGTGGTGGCAATGGCAGACGCCATCGCGCCGGCGGTGGCGGAGAAGCCCTCGAGTGCCTGGCGATACGCCATCAGGCTGGGGATGTCCACGTACTCATCGGGACCATGATGCCCGGCGCCCCGGGGGCCGAACTCCACGGCGGGCACGCCCACCTGCAGGAACGCCACGGCGTCGGACGCCCCATCGCGCCCCACGGACGTCGAGGAGCGGTCGTGGCGCGAGGCGCAGTCCACCAGCGCGCCCACGAGCGGGTGATCGGGGTCCGTGTCGGCGGGGGGGCGTGCGATCGCCACCTCCACCGATGCTGCGCCGGCATCGCGTGCCTGGCGCAGGATCTCGTCGGGGTCCTGCCCGGGCAGGTACCTGATGTCCACGTCCATGCGGCAGAGGTCCGGCACCTTGTTCACCGCGTCACCGCCCGCGATGCGGCCGAGGTTCACCGACGGACGGGCGAACAGCGGCGTGGACGCCCGGGTGAACGGCAGCGACTCCAGCCGGCGGTACACCTCGAGCGCCCGCACGATGGCGTTGTCGCCCAGCCATGGCGTCGACCCGTGAGCGGCCCGGCCCTCCACCACCACCTCGAGGATCATCACGCCCTTGGCCTGCACGCCCACCTGCATGTCGGTGGGCTCGCCGCAGATCACGAAGTCGGCCCGCAGGCCCTGGTCCACCAGCATCTCGGTGGCGTTGGGCCCGGACTGCGCGCGCTCCTCGTCGGGCACGATGACCAACTGCACCTGCACGCCGGGCGGGGGCGCCTCGGCCAGGTTGGACGTGGCGATCATCATCGCCCCGAGGGCCGCCTTCATGTCGTAGGCCCCACGGCCGATCAGCCGATCGCCGACCACCCGCGGGCGGAACTGGTCGGGGTGCCCGGGCACCACGTCGAGATGCCCGTTGAGGATGATGCGCACCGGGCCGTTGCCCGCGGTGGCCGTGAGCACCTCGCGGTCGCCCAGGTCACGGCGGGTCAGGTCGGCGCCACGGCCCTCGAGCCATCCGGCCACGAAGTCCATCGCCACGGCGAGACCGGCCGGATCGGAGGTGTCATGGGCGATGAGCCGCTCTGCGAGACGGACTTCATGCACGGCCCCAGCATAGCCAAGCGGGCCGACGTGACCGATCCCCCGGGTTCCCGCCCGCGGCGCGATACCGTCGCTGCGTGCGGATGTTCCCGGTGCTTATCCTTGCCCTCGTGCTGCCCGCCACGGCCGTGGCGTCCACCGAGCGCGACGTCACGCTGCCGGGGGGCAACGGCGCGCGCCTCGCGGGCACCCTCACCATCCCCGATGGCCCCGGGCCGCATCCGGCAGCGGTCATCATCGGCGGCTTCGGGCCCGGCACGCGCGACGGGGCGATCGTGGGCGGCCCCCCCGGCGGACTGTATGCCGCGTGGGCGCGGGCGCTCGCCCAGCGCGGCGTGATGACCCTCCGCTACGACAAGCGGGGCATCGGTGGGTCGCCGGGACCCGCGCTGGCGTGGCTCGACCTCCCCGCCCTCACCGCCGATGCCACCGCGGCCATCCGATGGCTCGGACGGCAGCCCCTCGCCGACCCTGCGCGCACCGGCGCCGTGGGGCACAGCCAGGGCGGCGACATCGCCCTGCGCTCGGGGCGCGCCGCACGCGCCGACCGGGTGGTCACCATGGCCGCTCCCGCGCGCCCCCTGGGGCGCCTGGGGCCCGGCATCCGCCGGATCATCGTGCGGGTGGGCGGCGAGCGCGCAGCGCGCGAGACCCTCACGCGCGATCCACGGCGCGATGCCGCCCGGCTCCCCGCGCCCGCGCTGGTGGTGCACGGCACCCGCGACCGCACGGTTCCCTATTCCGATGCCGCCGCCCTGGTGGGCGCGCGGCGGAAGGCGGGTCGCCCGGTGCAGCTGCTCACCCTGCGCCGGGGTGATCACTCGCTGATGGTGGGCCGGCGCACCCCCGCTCCGGCGTGGGACCGCATCGCCCGATTCATCCGCTCCTGATCGAGCGGATGTCGCGGTCGATGTCGGGCACGGGGTGGGCCAGCGTCCACGCCCCCCACGCCATCAGCGCCACAGCCGCAATGCCCATGCTCCAGCCGATGCCCAGCCACCCGGCGAGTGACCCGAACAGCACGGATCCCACGGCGATCGGGGTGATCACGGCCAGCTGGTAGAAGCTGAGCATGCGCCCCAGCAGCTGCGAGGGCGACGACAGCTGCACTGCGGAGTTGGTGAGCGTGAGCAGCCAGATCCAGAAGGCGCCGGCGGCCAGCATGCCCACGGCCGTCAGCGCGAGCACGGGCGAGGCGGCCACCACCACCAGGCACGCGCCGAAGGCCACGGTGGCGATGGGGATGGCCCGGTGCCGCGGGAGGCCCCTGCGCGACAGCACCTGCAGCCCCCACGCGCCCAGCAGCGCACCGGTGCCCATGGCTCCCAGGATCACCCCCAGCGCCACCGGGCCCCCGCCCACGCGCTGCGCCACCACGGGCGCGAGTTCCTGCACGGGACCGGCGAAGAGCATGAAGATGAACATGCCCACCAGCAGTCGCCGTGCGGCGTGGTCGGTGAACGCGTACCGCATGGCCGTGCGCAGCCGCTGGGGCACCTTGGCCCCCTGCTCCAGGTGCGGGGCCGCCACGAGCGCCGCGACCAGCGCCAGGAACGACAGCGCGTTGATGGCGAAGCACCATGTGGCCCCGGCCGTGGCGAGCGCCACGCCGCCCAGTATCGGCCCCACGGCGCGGGCCACGTTGATGCCCGCTGCGTTGAGGGCCACGGCCTCCTGCAGCCGGGGGGTGGGCACCAGCGCCGGCACGAGGGCCAGGACCGACGGCAGCCCCACCGCGAAGGCCGCTCCCATCACCACGGTGGCCGCGAAGATCGCCGCCACCGACAGGTGGCCCGTGGCGGCGAGCACCGCCAGGGCCAGCGCGCCCGCGGCCTCCACCGAGAACGTCACGATCCCCACTCGCCGCCAGTCGTGGCGGTCGGCCAGCTTGCCGCCCCACGGGGCAAGCACGAACGCCGGCGCCCGGTAGGCCAGCGCCAGCAACCCCACCATGGTGGCGCTGCCGGTGATCTGCAGCACCAGCCAGCCGGCGGCGACCGCCTGGAACCACGTACCGCCGTTCGACAGCACGCTGCCCATCCACACGTTGCGGAATGCGGGCACGCGCAGCACGGCGGGCACTCCAAGGGCGGCGGGCATCCGCGCACCCTAACGCGGCGAGGGGCCCTTCCGGGCCCCTCGCGCATGCCTCACGTTATCCCGGGGCCATCCCGGGGTGGCCGTCCGGGCTAGATAAGTCCCAAATCCTTAACAGCCTGCCGCTCCTCGTCGAGCTCGGCCACCGAGCGCTCGATGCGCGGCTTGCTGAACTCGTCGATGTCGATGCCCTCCACCACGCTCCACTCGCCGCCGGAGCAGGTGCAGGGGAAGCCCACGATCAGGCCCTCGGGGGTGCCGTACTCCCCCTTCGACGGCACGCCCATGGACACCCAGTTGCCCTCCGGGGTGCCCAGCACCCAGTCGCGCATGTGGTCGATGGCCGCGTTGGCCGCCGAGGCGACCGACGACCCACCGCGGGCCTCGATGATGGCCGCGCCACGGGTCTGCACCGTGGGGATGAAGGTGTCCGCCACCCATGCCTCGTCCGAGATGGCGTCCCAGGCGCTCGCCCCCGCCACCTTGGCATGCACCACGTCGGGGTACTGCGTGGCCGAGTGGTTGCCCCAGATGGTCATGTTCGTGACCTCGGACACCTGCACGCCGGTCTTCTGCGCCACCTGCGTCATCGCGCGGTTGTGGTCGAGGCGCATCATCGCCGTGAAGCGCTCGTTGGGCACGTCCGGCGCGCTGTGCATGGCGATGAGGGCGTTGGTGTTGGCGGGGTTGCCCACCACCAGCACCTTGACGTCGTCTGCCGCGCGGTCGTTGATGGCCTTGCCCTGCACGGTGAAGATGGCGCCGTTGGCCTCGAGCAGGTCGCCGCGCTCCATGCCCTTGGTGCGGGGGCGCGCGCCCACCAGCAGGCACACGTTGGCGCCGTCGAAGGCCTCGCCCGGGTCATCGGTGCCCATCCATCCCGACAGCAGCGGGAACGCGCAGTCGTCGAGCTCCATGCCGACGCCATCCAGGGCGCCGCGGGCCTGCGGGATCTCCAGCATGCGCAGCTCCACGGGGGTGTCGGGGCCCAGCAGCTGGCCGCTGGCGATGCGGAAGAGAAGCGCGTAGCCGATCTGGCCGGCGGCACCGGTGACGACGACGCGGACGGGACTTGCCAATGGATTCCTCCGGACTAGGAGGCGGCCTTGTCGACCACCTTGAGACGGTTCTCGGCGCGGCGGAGCGCGGCCTGCGCAGCCGCCAGAGCGGCCTCGTCGTCGCCGGCGGCCTGGATGGCCTCCTGGGCGGCGCTGAGGGCGAGCTCGGCGCGGGCGCGATCGATGTCGCCGGCCAGCTCGGCCTGCTCCACCATGATCAGCACGCGGTCATCCTCGACGGCGATGTAGCCCTCGGTGGTGGCCATGACCACCTCCGACTCGTCGAGCATCTTGAGGCGGGTGCGGCCGGGCTGGAGCGCCGCGATGAGCGGCACGTGACGCGGCAGGATCCCCACCTCGCCCCCCACGCTGGGGGCCACCACCATGGCGGCCACGCCATCGTGGACCACGCCCTCGGGCGTGAGCACCTGCACGGCGACGCGCTTCTGGTCGGGCGAGCCCGTGCTCACGCGGCGGCCTTCGCCATCTCGGCGCCCTTGGCCACGGCGTCCTCGATGGTGCCCACCAGCAGGAAGGCGCCCTCGGGCAGGTCATCGTGCTTGCCCTCGATGATCTCCTTGAACCCGCGCACGGTGTCCTTGAGGGTCACGTAGGCACCGGGGGTGCCGGTGAAGGCCTCGGCCACGTGGAAGGGCTGCGACAGGAAGCGCTCGATGCGGCGGGCGCGACCCACCGTGAGCTTCTGCTCGTCGGTGAGCTCGTCCACGCCGAGGATGGCGATGATGTCCTGCAGGTCCTTGTACTCCTGGAGGATCTCCTGCACGCGGGTGGCCACCTCGTAGTGCTCCTCGCCCACCACGCTGGGCTCCAGCGCGGTGCTGGTGGAGTCGAGCGGGTCCACGGCCGGGTAGATGCCCTTCTCGGCGATGGCGCGGTTGAGCACCGTGGTGGCGTCGAGGTGGGCGAACGACGCGGCCGGGGCCGGGTCGGTCAGGTCGTCGGCCGGCACGTAGATGGCCTGCACCGAGGTGACCGATCCATTGCGGGTGGACGTGATGCGCTCCTGCAGGTCGCCCATCTCGGTCTGCAGGGTGGGCTGGTAGCCCACGGCCGACGGCATGCGGCCGAGGAGGGCCGACACCTCGGAGCCCGCCTGCACGAACCGGAAGATGTTGTCCACGAACAGCAGCACGTCCTGGCCGCCGACGTCACGGAAGTACTCGGCCATGGTGAGGCCGCTCAGGGCCACGCGCAGGCGGGCACCGGGCGGCTCGTTCATCTGGCCGTAGACCAGCGCCGTCTTGCTGATGACGCCCGACTCCTTCATCTCGAGCCAGAGGTCATTGCCCTCGCGGGTGCGCTCGCCCACGCCGGCGAACACCGACAGGCCGCCGTGCTCCTGGGCGATGTTGTGGATGAGCTCCTGGATGAGCACGGTCTTGCCCACTCCGGCACCGCCGAACAGGCCCACCTTGCCGCCCTTCACGTACGGGGCGAGCAGATCGATCACCTTGATGCCCGTCTCGAAGATCTCCGACGTCGGCGACAGGGCGTCGAACGCCGGCGGGTCGCGGTGGATCGGCCACTTCTCGGTGGCGGCCACGGGGCCGGCCTCGTCGATGGCGTCGCCCAGCACGTTGAAGATGCGACCCAGGGTGGGCTCGCCCACGGGCACCGAGATGGGTGCGCCGGTGTCGGTGACCTCGGTGCCGCGCGACAGGCCGTCGGTGGTGTCCAGCGCCACGGCGCGCACCTTGTCGTCGCCCAGCAGCTGCTGCACCTCGGCAACCAGGGTGGTGCCGTCGGGGCGCGTGATCTCGAGGGCGTTGTAGATGCCGGGCAGGTCATCGGTGAAGCGGACGTCGAGCACGACGCCCTTGATCTCGAGGATCGTCCCGGTGTTCTTCCCGTTGGTGCTCATCTGGCTGAGGATCCGTTCGTCGTCGTTGGGACTAGCTGAGGGCGTCCGCGCCCGCGACCACCTCGAGGATCTCCTGGGTGATGGCGGCCTGGCGGGCCCGGTTCATCGCGAGCGTGAGGTCCGCGATGAGCTGCTCGGCGTTGTCGCTTGCGTTGCTCATGGCCGTGCGCCGTGCGGCGTGCTCGGCCGCGGCGCTCTCCAGGAGCGCCCGGTAGATCGTGGTGTCCACGAAGGTGGGAAGCAGGTCGGACAGCAGCGCCACCGGCTCGGGCTCGAACTCGGCGAGGGCCTTCGAGAAGACCGGCTGGGTGTCCGGGTTGTCGTCGTCGTCCTCCACCACCTCGCGCGGCACGGGCAGCAGCTGCTCCGCGGTGACCCGCTGCTCCACGAGCGACTTGAACTCGTTGAACACGAGCACCACCCGGTCGGTCTCGCCCTCGAGGTACCGCTGGCCCACGAACTCGGCCACCGCGGAGGCATCGGCGAAGGTGGGCTCGGACGAGAAGCCCTGGAAGTGGTAGTCGAGCTCCATGCCGCGGAAGCGCAGCGTGCCGCCGCCCTTCTTGCCCACGGCGGTGAAGACCACTTCCTCGAAGCCCTCGTCCAGGAGGGCCTGGCGCTCCTGCAGGGCACGGCGCACCACGTTCACGTTGAACGCGCCGGCAAGGCCCCGGTCGCCGGTGACGACCAGAACCGCCGCGCGGCGGGTCTCCGTGCGCTCGTCCAGCAGCGGGATGCCGTTGAGGTTGCCGGCGCGGCGGGCGGCACCGGCCATCAGCCGGCGCATGCCCTTGGCGTACGGCCGGAGTGCCTCGATGCGCACCTGGGCGCGGCGCAGCTTGGCCGACGCCACCAGCTCCATGGCACGGGTGATCTTGCTGGTGCCCGTGACCGAGGTGATGCGCTGCTTGATGTCCTGCTGGCTCGGCACTAGCTGGCGGCCCCGGCGGGGGTGCCCACAAGGCGCTTCATCAGGTCCTGGAGGAAGGTGCCCAGCTTCTCCTGCAGGGCGTCCGGCAGGTCCTTGCTGTCGCGGATCTCGGCGAGGATCGCGCCCTCGTCACGCAGCGCCGAGCGGATCTCCTCGTTCACGCGCGGGATGTCCCCCGGCTCCACGTCGTCGAGGTACCCACGCGACGCCGCGAAGATGATCGCCACCTGCTCCTCCACCGGCCACGGCTGGAACGCCGGCTGGTTGAGGGTGGCCACCAGGCGGGCGCCGCGGGCGAGCGTCTGCTGGGTGGCGGCGTCCAGTTCCGACCCGAACTGCGCGAAGGCCTCGAGGTCGCGGTACTGCGACAGCTCGATCTTCAGGCGACCCGCCACCTTGCGCATGGCCTTGATCTGCGCGTTGCCGCCCACGCGCGACACCGAGATACCCACGTTCACCGCCGGACGGATGCCCGAGTAGAACAGCTTCGCCTCGAGGAAGATCTGGCCGTCGGTGATGGAGATGACGTTGGTGGGGATGTACGCCGACACGTCACCGGCCTGCGTCTCGATGATCGGCAGCGCCGTGAGCGACCCGCCGCCCAACTCGTCACTGAGCTTGCAGGCGCGCTCCAGCAGGCGCGAGTGCAGGTAGAACACGTCACCCGGGAAAGCCTCGCGGCCCGGCGGGCGGCGGAGCAGCAGCGACATCTGGCGGTAGGCGTCGGCCTGCTTCGACAGGTCGTCGTACACGCACAGGGCGTGCTGGCCGTTGTAGAGGAAGTGCTCGGCCATGGCCGCACCCGAGTAGGGGGCCAGGTACTTGAGCGGCGCGCTCGAGGAGGCGCTGGCCACCACCACGGTGGTGTACTCCATGGCGCCGGCCTCGCGCAGGCGCTCCACCACCTGGGCCACGGTGGACGCCTTCTGGCCGATGGCCACGTAGAAGCACTTCACGTCCTGGCCGCGCTGGTTGATGATGGTGTCGATGGCGATGGTGGTCTTGCCGGTCTGGCGGTCGCCGATGATCAACTCGCGCTGGCCGCGCCCGATGGGGATGAGGGCGTCGATGGCCTTGATGCCGGTCTGCAGGGGCTCGGTCACCGGCTGGCGCTGCACCACGCCCGGCGCCTTGAACTCCACGGGGCGGAAATCGTTGGTCTGGATGGGACCGCGGCCGTCGAGCGGGTTGCCCAGCGGGTCAACCACGCGGCCCAGCAGGGCGTCGCCCACCGGGACCTGGATGACCTTGCCGGTGCGCCGTACGGGGTCGCCCTCCTTGATGAGGGTGTCCTCGCCCAGCAGCACCACGCCCACGTTGTCCTCCTCGAGGTTCAGCGCGAGGCCGGCCACCCCGTGCGGCAGCTCGAGGGTCTCGAGGGACAGCACCGAGGGCAGGCCGTGCACGCGGGCGATGCCGTCGCCCACCTGCAGGACGGTGCCCACCTCGTCGGCCTCGGCAACGCCCTCGTACTGCTCGATCTGGGCGCGGAGGACCTTGGTGATCTCGTCGGGGCGGAGCTTCATCGGGCGGTCAATACCTTTCTCGTGTGATGCGGCGGTGCCGCGCGTCAGGCCTCGACGGCCGTGGAGAGGTCGATGGGCGCCGACTCGAGCGAGCGTCGCATCTCGTCGAGGCGGGTGCGGAGCGAGGCATCCACCACCACGTCGCCCACCCGGAGCACGAGGCCCCCGATGATCGACGGGTCGACGGTCTCCTCGATCTCGGCGTCGCGCCCGGTCTGGGCGCGCACCTTGTCCTGGATCTTCTGTCGCAGCTCCGGGGTGAGCGGGATCGCGGTGACGGCCGTTACCACCACGCGGCCCTCGGCGGCATCCACGCGGCGTCCGTACGCGGCCACCACGTCGTCGATCTCGCCGATGCGGCCCCTGTCGAGCAGCACCTGCACGAGGCCCACCGACACGGGGTGGGCCCCATCCATCAGTTCCGACACCGCGGCGTGCTTGGCGGCGACATCCACCTCGGGACCCATCAGGGCATCCCGCAGGTCGGACCCGGCCGGCATGGCGGCCGCGAACTCACCGAGCTCGGTGCGCACCTGGTCCACGGCCGACTGCGCCTGCGCGGCCTCGAAGAGCGCCTCCGCGTATGTGGCGGCGACGCTCATCCGGCGGACCGCAGCCCGCTGAGGTCGGCGTCGGCGAGGGCGTCCTCCACGAGCTTGCGGTGGTCGTCCTCGGACAGGCTCTTGCCGGTCACCTTCTCGGCGGCCGTCAGCGCCAGCACCACGACGTCGTCGCGGATGCCGGCCACGGCCGCCTGGGCCTGGGCGTCGATCTGCGTCCTCGTGTCGCCGACGATGCGCTCGCGCTGCTCCTGGGCCTGCCCGACGATCTCGGTCTTCTGGCGCTCGCCCTCGCGGCGCCCGGCCTCGCGCAGCTCGTCGGCCTCGCGACGCGCCTGCGCCAACTGGGCCTTGTACTCCTCGAGCAGGCGGACGGCCTCGTCACGGCTGCTCTCGGCCTCCTCGATGGAGGCGCTGATGGATGCGCGACGCTTCTCGATCGCCTCGCCGACCGGGCCGAAGACGAACTTCTTGAGGATGAGCAGGGTGAGCAGGAAGACGACGACGGTCCAGATCATCAGACCCGGACTCACCTGCAGCAGGGGGTTGGCCCCTACGGGATCGACGCCTGAGAGCGGGCCCATTGCCTAGACCAGGAAGAAGGCGACGAAGCCCATGAGCAGGGCGTAGAACGTGATCGCCTCGGTCAGGGCAAGTCCGAGGAAGGTGATCGAGAGAAGGTCACCGCGCAGCTCGGGCTGGCGGGCGACCGACTCGACGGTCTTGCCGAAGATGTATCCCACGCCGATGCCCGGGCCGATGGCGCCCAGTCCGGTCGCCAGACCGAGCGTGAGAGCCTTGGATGCGTCGACGATGTTGCCTTCGAGAGCCACGTGGCCTCCTGTGTGGTGAATTGCGTCCCTAGTGCTCGGACATCGCTGCGTAGCCAATGTAGATGCCGGACAGCAGGGCGAAGATGAATGCCTGCAGGCCGGCGATCAACACGACTTCGAACACGTAGAAGAAGAGGGCGAAAGGGATCCCCAGGACGCCCAGCAGGCTACCCACGAGGATCGAGAAGCCCGCGGCCATGATGATCAGCAGGTGACCGGCGAGCAGGTTTGCGAAGAGCCGCACCGAGAGGCTGACGAGGCGCAGTACCTGCGACAGCAGCTCGAGCACGAAGATGAAGGGCGCGATGCCCTTGCCGGAACCCGGCGGGATGAGGGTCTTGAAGTACCCGACGAACCCGTGGGTGGTGAAGCCCTCCCAGAGGAAGGCCACGAAGGTCATGAGCGCCAGCGCGAACGTGACGTTGATGTTCGCCGTGGCGGCGTACAGCCCCAGGTCGCCGACCACCCGGAAGGTGTCGGTGTGCGGGGCGGTGGGAAGGGGGACGAACGAGATGAGGTTGTTCACCGCGATGAACAGGAACAGCGTGGCCAGGTAGGGGAACCATTTCTTGAACACGTGCTGGGGAAGCGATGCCCCGGCGATCTGCTCCTCCGAGAACTCGTAGGCGATCTCGAGCACGTTCTGCGACTTGGTGGGCTTCATCTTCAGCCCCCCGCGCACCACCAGGACGCCGAAGACGATGATCACGGCGCTCGAGATGAGCATGTAGACGACGGCCTTGTTGATGCTGAGGTCGACGAAGCCCAGGTCGATGGGGATCCACTGGCCGACGTTGAACTCGTCCTGCGGCTTGAAGTCCTCGGCGGCCGAGGCAAGTGCGGGCACGGCGAGCAGCAGGCCCAGCATGGCGGCCAGCCACCACCTCATGCGCGACGCCGCCGACCTCACTCCGCGGCCTCCGCGGGCGCGTTGGCCTTCTCGCGGGCGGCGAATGCGAACGCCCTGCCGGCCAGGTCGGCGGTGAACGCGGCCAGGAACACGGCCGCGCCGATCAACGCCACGGTCTCATCGAACCTGAGCGCCGTGACGAACAGCACGCCGGCCACGGTCCAGGCGCGGATGATGAACGACAGGCCAGTCACGCCCACTGCGGCGGACTGGCCCATCTTCAGGGCGTGCTTGGCGGTGGCGAGTTGGATGGCCCAGTTGGCAACCCACAGCGCGGTGCCCAGCACCCACCCGTTCAGCGGCCCGCCCAGCGCGAGCACGATGGGCAGGGCGACGAGGCACGCGATGAGGCTGGAGACCGTGGCGATCACCGTCACGCGACGCGGGGCCTCCTTCGAGGCCGGCGCGGGCGCAATGCGGTCTGCAGCCTGGCCAGGGGCGGCTGAGGTGATGCTCATTCCCTCCGGGCGTGGAACACGGACCGCGCAGGAGCGCGGCAACGGCGGGAGCATACCCATCGCCCACCGCGCCGCCCCCCGAACCACGACCCGTACGGGGGTGACAGGCGTCCTGCCTTGGCGCGAAAAGGACCCGGCGCATGCCCGCCGGGGCGCGCGTCAGCGCTTGGTGGTGGCCACCTCGTTCCCCTCGGCCCGCCTGCGGCGCACGATCTGCACCACCGGCTCGCTGCGCCACTTGAGGATCTCCAGCACGTACACCAGGTACACGGCGCCGGCCAGGCCCAGGGCGCCGATGGCGGCGAGCAGCGCGGTCCAGCCCGCGTTCCAGTCGCCGTGGCCATCGGTGTACGGCACGAACCGCATGGCCAGGGCCAGCGCGCACATCAGCGCGGTCCAGGCATAGATGGCCAGCACCGTGCGGCGCTGGCTCCACCCGATGGCCAGGAAACGGTGATGGAAGTGGCTCTTGTCGGCCGTGTACACCGGGTTTCCGTGCTTGATGCGCTTGAGGATCACGAACGACGTGTCGAGGATCGGGATGGCCAGCACCACGAGCGGCAGCACGATCGCCACCGCCGCGGCGCTCTTCATCACACCGCTGATCGCGATGCCCGCCAGCAGGAACCCCAGGAACATCGAGCCGCCGTCGCCCATGAACGTGCGGGCCGGATTGAAGTTGTACTTCAGGAACGCGATGCAGGCTCCGGCCAGGGCGGCGGCCAGGATGGCGGCGTCCGCGCGGCCCAGCGACGCCGCGATGATCGCGAACGTGGTGGCGCCGATGCCCACCACGCCCGCCGCCAGGCCGTCCATGCCATCGGTGAAGTTGATGATGTTCACGATGGCCACGATCCACAGCACGGTCAGCGGGTACTGCGCGGCGCCGAGGTCGAACGCACCGATCAGGGGGAGGGTGCCGTTGGCGATGGTCAGGCCCGCGGCCACCGGCACGCATGCGCACGCCACCTGCCCCAGCAGCTTCACGGCCGGGTGCATGCCCAGGATGTCGTCGGCCATCCCCAGCGCCGCGATCAGCACCGCCCCGGCGATCAGGCCGCGTGCCGCCGGATCACCGGGCAGGAACCACACGGCCGGCAGCAGGAACCCCAGCACGATGGCCAGTCCGCCCAGGCGCGGGATGGGCCGATCATGGATGCGCCGGGCCGAGGGCTGGTCCACCGCGCCCACGCGGCGGGCGAGGGCCATGGTGGCCGGCGTGAGGACGAGCACGACGATGGCCGCCGCGATTGCGCTGAGTATGGGGATCAGCGTCGTCGTCATCGCTAGCGGATTCTACGAGTGACCCGCGTGCACCTGCGTGCCCACGGGCACCGCGGTATCAGTGCCGGGGCCGGTGGTAGATGCCCGCGCCCCAGGCCGACGTCGCCTCGCCCAGCAAGCCGGTGAGCGGCATGGTGATGGGCGCGAGCGGCCCGCTGGCCACCACTGGGTTGCGGCGCCGGCGATCGAGCACGCGGATGACGCGGGCCGCCACCGACCCGGCGGACTCGGTGGGCATGAGGCGCGGCAGGTCCTTGCCCCAGCCCAGGCGGTGGAACGCCGTGCGCACCGGACCCGGGCAGATGGCGAAGGCGCGCACGCCGGTGCCCCGCAGCTCGCGGTCGAGGCCCCGCACGAATCGCATCTCGAAGGCCTTCGTGGCCGCGTAGGTGCTCATCCACGGAATCGCCTGCGACGCGGCGGCCGACGACATCACCACCAGGTCGCCGCGCCCGTTGGCCACCATCCCCGGCAGCACGTGCGAGGCCATGTCCACCACGGCCACGCAGTTCAGGCGCACCTCGCGCACCTCCTTCTCGCGCGGCAGGTCGACGAACGCCCCCTGCGTGCCGATGCCCGCGTTGAGCACCGCCACCTCCACGGGGCCACGCAACTGGTCCACCACCCCGCGCACGGTGTCGCGCCCGTCCTCGCGCGAGAGGTCCGCGGCCACCCCGCGCACCTCCACCCCGTAGGTGCGACGCGCCTGCTCGGCCAGCGCCGCCAGGCGCTCGCCACGGCGGGCCACCACCACCAGCGGATGGCCCCGGCGGGCCAGCCGCAGCGCCACCTCCGCCCCGATGCCGGCCGACGCACCGGTCACCAGCGCCCACCCGCGGCTCACGGCATCGGCCGCCACGCAGTCAGGAGACGGGGGCGGCTTCGGCGATGAGCTGGGGGTACAGGGGGAAGCGCTCGCCCAGCGCCTTCGAGCGCTGGCGAAGGGAGTCGAGGCCGGCGTCGGTGGTGTCGGGCGTGAGGGCCTCGGCGATGATGGCGCCCACCTCGCGCAGCTCGTCCGGGCCCATGCCACGGGTGGTGAGCGCGGCGGTGCCGATGCGCACGCCGGACGTGACCGTGGGCGGCCGCTGGTCGAACGGCACGCCGTTCTTGTTGACCGTGATGCCCGCGCGGTCCAGGCGCTCCTCGCCGTCCACGCCCGTGAGCGGCGTGTTCGACAGGTCCACCAGCACCAGGTGGTTGTCGGTGCCCCCGGTGACCAGGTCGATCCCCCCGGCCAGGAGCACCTGCGCCATGGCCTGGCAGTTGTCCACGGTGCGCTGCTGGCGCTCGCGGAACTCCGGGGTGAGGCACTGGCCGAACGCAATGGCCTTGCCGGCGATCACGTGCATGAGCGGGCCGCCCTGCAGCCCCGGGAACACGGCGCGGTCGATAGCGGTGGCGAACTCCTCGTCGCACATGATGAACCCGGCGCGCGGGCCCCCGAGGGTCTTGTGCATGGTGGAGGTGACCACATGGGCGATGCCCACAGGGCTCGGGTGCACGCCGCCGGCCACCAGGCCCGAGATGTGCGCCATGTCCACCATGAGGCGCGCGCCCACCTCGTCGGCGATCTCGCGGAACGCCGGGAAGTCGAGGGTGCGCGGGTACGCGCTGGCCCCCGCCACGATGAGCTTGGGCTTCACCTCGTGCGCCTGGCGGCGGATCTCGTCCATGTCGAGGCGGTGGGTGCCGGGGCTCACCCCGTAGCCGTGGAACTCGTACATGCGACCCGAGAAGTTCACCTTCAGGCCGTGCGTCAGGTGCCCGCCGTGCGCCAGCGACATGCCCATCACGCGGTCGCCCGGCTCCAGCAGCACGCTGTACGCGGCCTCGTTGGCGGTGCTGCCCGAGTGCGGCTGCACGTTCACGTGGTCGCAGCCGAACAGCTCCGTGGCGCGCGCGATGGCGAGGTCCTCCACCTCATCCACCACCTCGCACCCCCCGTAGTACCTCTTGTGCGGAAGGCCCTCTGCGTACTTGTTGGTGAGCACCGATCCCACGGCCTGCAGGATGGAGATGCTGGTGAAGTTCTCGCTGGCGATCATCTCCAACGTCTCGGCCTGGCGCTCGAGCTCGCGCCTGAGGAGCGCGGCCACCGCCGGGTCGGCCTCGGACACGTCCTGGGACAACTGGCTCTCGGGATCGAAGAAGCTCACGCCTGCGCTCCGGCTGTCGACTGCGGGGAACGCCGCCATGGTAGCGGGGGCCCCGGATTCCCCCGAGGGGTCATGCGCCCCCGATGCGATGCCCATGGAGGGCGCGCGGGATGCCGGCCAGGTCGGGTCGCGCGCCGACGTCGCCGAAGCCGCCGGCCACCATCAGCGCCTCCACGGCGTCGTGCTGCCCCTCCCCGATCTCCATCACCAGGAGGCCACCGGGGGCCAGCGCGTCGGCGGCCTCCCGCACCACGCGCGCATGGTCCTCGGTACCCGCGGGACCGGCCACCAGCGCCTGCTCGGGCTCTTGGCGGAGGGCCGGGAACCGCTGCAGGTCGGCCGGCACCAGGTACGGCGGGTTCGACACCACCACCTCGAACCGCTCGCCCGCCACGGCCGCCATGCCGTCGCTCTGCAGCATGCGCACGCGCCCCGCCAGGTCGGGACGGGACGCCAGGTTGCGGCGGGCCACGTCGAGGGCCGCGGCACTGCGCTCGAGCCCGGTCACCGCCACGTCGGGGCGCTGGTCGGCCACCGACAGCGCGATGGCGCCGGATCCGGTGCCCCAGTCGGCCACGCGCGCGCCCTCGGGCGCGAGTTCCACCACCACGTCCACCACCACCTCGGTATCGGGACGCGGCACCAGCACATCGGGCGTCACCTCAAGGTCGAGGCGCCCGAACGCCCGCCGCCCCGTGATGTGGGCCACCGGCACCAGGTCGCCGCGGCGCGCGACCAGCGCCCTGCATGCCGCGAGCTCGTCCTCGGTGAGCGGCCTGTCGGCCTCGGTGTAGAGCTGGATGCGCTCGAGCCCCAGCGCGTGCCCGATGAGCACCTCGGCATCCAGCCGCGGCGTGTCGGACCCCCTCGCGCCCAGCCACTCGGTGGACCGCCGCACGATCTCGGCGACGGTCAGCGGGCCGCCCGTCAGGTGGCGCCCCCGGCCAGCTCCGCCTCCTGGGCCTCCAGCAGGATGCGGCGCTCCTCGGCCTGCAGGGCGTCGGTCAGCGCCCCAAGCTGGCCCTGCAGCACCTGCTCCTTCAACGGCACCGTGACCCCGATGCGGTGGTCGGTCACCCGGTTCTGGGGGTAGTTGTAGGTGCGGATCTTCTCGGAGCGGTCGCCACTGCCCACGTGCGCCTGGCGGGTGCTGCGCAGTTCGGCCTCCTGCTCGGCCTGCGCCCTCTCGAGCAGGCGCGCCCGCAGCACGCGCATGGCGCGCTCCTTGTTCTGCAGCTGGCTCTTCTCGTCCTGCATCGACACCACCACCCCGGTGGGGACGTGCGTGATGCGCACGGCGGAGTCGGTGGTGTTGACGCTCTGGCCGCCCGGGCCGCTGGAGCGGTAGACGTCGATCTTCAGGTCGTTCTGGTCGATCTGCACGTCCACCTCCTCGGCCTCGGGCAGCACGGCCACCGTGGCGGTGGACGTGTGGATTCGCCCCTGGCTCTCGGTGGCGGGCACGCGCTGCACGCGGTGCACCCCTCCCTCGTGCTTGAACACGCTGAAGGCGCCCGGGCCCTTCACCGCGAAGGTGGCCTCCTTCACGCCGCCGGCGTCGGCCTCGCGCACGTCGAGCAGCTCCACCTTGTAGCCGCGCGCCGCGCCGTACCGGCCGTAGACGTCCAGCAGGTCCCGTGCGAACAGCGCGGCCTCCTCGCCCCCGGCACCCGCGCGCACCTCCACGATGACGTCGCGGGAGTCGTTGGGGTCGGGCTCCACCATGGCCTGGCGGATGAGGGGCTCGAGCTCCTCGATCTCGGCCTCGGCCTCGCGCAGCAGCGCGCGGATGTCGTCGTCGTCGGCCTCGGCCAGCATCTCGCGGGCCTCGGTGGCCTGCTGCTCGGCATCGCGCCATCGCGCCGCCAGCGTGGCGGCCTCCTCCAGCCCCGCGTACCGTCGCGTCAGGTCCGCGTACCGCGAGCGGTCGGATGCGGCGTCGGGGTCCGACAGCGCGTCGGACAGCTCGGCGCGGGTGCGCTCGACCTGCTCGACGAGGCGTGATACCCCGCCGCTCACCGGAGCGCTATTCCGCGTGCTTGCGCTTCTTGTTGAAGCGCTCGATGCGGCCGCCGGTGTCCACGATCTTCTGCTTGCCCGTGTAGAAGGGGTGGCACTCGGAGCAGATCTCCACGCGGATCTCGGGCTGGGTCGATCGGGTGGTGAACTCGTTGCCGCAGGTGCAGGTGACCTGCGCGACGACGTATTCAGGGTGGATCTCGGCCTTCACGTTCCCTCTCGATTCCCTCGGTGTGCGTGGCCCGGTCGGTGCCACGGGGGCGGCATGATAGCGCGGCCGGGGCGAACCCCGGCCGCGCCGCACTGCATGCCGCGCGCGGGCGCTAGCCCTTGCGCTGGTTGACCAGCTCGGTGAGCGCGGGGACGATCTCGAAGAGGTCGCCCACCACGCCGAAGTCGGCGAACCCGAAGATGGGGGCCTCCTCGTCCTTGTTGATCGCGATGATCACGTCGGACGTCTGCATGCCCACCTTGTGCTGCACCGCGCCCGAGATGCCGCAGGCGATGTACAGGTTTGGCGACACGGTCTTGCCGGTCTGGCCCACCTGGTTGGGGTGCGGGTACCACCCGGCGTCCACGGCCGCGCGCGAGGCGCCCACCGCGGCGCCCAGCGAGGCCGCGAGGGCCTCGACCACGGCGAAGTTCTCCGGGGCGCCGAGGCCACGGCCACCGGAGACGATGATGCTGGCCTCCTCCAGGCTGACCTTGCCCTCCTCGGCGGGCTTGCGGGCGGTCATCTTCGCGCGCAGCGCGGCCTCCGAGATCTCCGGCGTCACCGCCACCACCTCGGCCGAGCCGCCGCTCTCGCTGGCCTGGAAGGAGTTGGGCCGCACCAGCGCGATCTGCGGGCCGCCGGTCCACTCGCTCTTCACGAGGTTCTGGCCGCCGAACGCCGGGCGCGTGGCCTGCAGGCCGCTGCCGCCCGCCGCGAGGTCGGTGGAGTCGCTGTTCAGGCCGGCGCCCAGCCGGGCGGCCAGCGCCGCAGCGGTGTCGCGGCCCTGCGCGGTGCCGCCGACGAGGATGGCCGAGAAGTCGTTCTCGGCCTGGAGCTTCGCGAGCACGTCCACGTGCGGAGCGGCCAGGCCGGAGGCCAGGGCCTCGTGGTCGGCCACGAACACCTTCTCGGCGCCATAGGCGCCGAGCTGCGCGGCCTGGTCGGCCACGCCCGAGCCACCGACGTATGCCGCGAGCGGCCCGCCGGTGGAGTCCTTGAGTTCGCGGGCCTTCGAGAGGATCTCGAGGCCAACGCGACGGAAGCCGCTGCCCTGGGGCTCGGCGACGACGAGGATGCCTGCCATGTCGTTAGGTCCTTTCGGTTCCGAGTCCGGGTTCAGACGATCTTCT
>Ga0180431_10000929_pt1 | contig 41220 bp, 46 predicted proteins | sample SS_ome_11_FD_132459 | JGI IMG/M metagenome (GOLD analysis project Ga0180431, IMG submission 132459) | Hypersaline lake sediment archaeal communities from the Salton Sea, California, USA - SS_1_MS_1 metaG | ecosystem: Environmental > Aquatic > Non-marine Saline and Alkaline > Hypersaline >... | reverse complement strand
GGTGTAGCCTTAGCTTGGGAAGTGATAAGGTTCTAGAACATAGTTCTATTGTGTGTGTGAACCCGTGAGCGTGGTGAGGCATGTGGCGTGGTTAGCGGGCGGTGTGGTAACGAGTAATTAGGGCTCTTGAGAAGCCGATTCCTGGGAAATGGCAAGCTCCCTGAGTTGCCGGTCCAGTTCCTCAAGGCAGTCATTTAGCGGCGGTTCTGCCAGTCCCAGTCCGCAGCTGAGGAAAAACTCGAGGAAGCTGCGCATGAGTATCCCTGTCTTCCGGGTAAACTGGAGGAATTCTCGCCTGGTTATGTAGTCTCCCTGGATTTGAGCCTCGTCATTATTTTGCAACTGGCTATCAATGAGGGTATGGAGATATTCCGGTCGGCTCATGTCACCGCGTTGAACGTCTATTTTGCTTACTAACGCCTCATCGACGACCAGGATGGCCTCTTTTTCGTCAACTATCAGTACCCTGTCCCCAGCCACTGTATGCCCCCTTGGTTGCATCTTGTCTGATTTACACTCTCAATATAGCACCGGGGCATAAAGCGAGGTATAAAAGTGATAAATAATACATAAAATTTTTATTAAGCTTTCATTAAGACTATTGTACCGGGGGTGTTCCCATGCTTCCGGCGAAATGAATGAACCGAAGGCAATTGTGCCTTCGGTTCATGGGTAAAACCGTATACTACTGGTGGCTAGGCGACCGTACCAGTTTCCGGTTCCAGCATCTCCTGGATATTGCCAATCAATTCCAGTAGCTTGAGACCGTTCTCCGTCACCTGGTAGGTAACCGATGGGTTGCCAACCTGGACCTTGTCGATGAGACCTTGCTTCATCAGGAAACTGAGATATTTTTGTATCTGGCTGTAGCTCAGATTGGCATTGTACATGATTTTGGTTTTCCCCGCTCCGTTTTCGCCCACCTTCAACATGTCGGCAATTATCTCGATGTCGGAGCGGCGCTGATTTACCATCATCCACTTGCCTCCACCAGTACATAGTAACTAGGACTATTGTAATGCTCATTGCGCGTACTGTCAACAGTTTGAGGCTGTTTTATGGCATTTGGCGCCAAAATAGTGTCAGAAGGCTAAAAAAAGGCAAGGTACCAGCCGAGGATATCATTTCCCCAGAAAAGGGTAACGATAGGCCCTATTGCCAGGAAGGTGCCGTACGGTATAACATCTTTGCGCCCCTTTTTTCTCAGCAGGAGCAGGGCGATGGCGTAGACGCCCCCGATGACAATACCGATTAAAAGGGCGGTAAATACCCCGGGGAAGCCAGTGACCAGTCCAATCAGTGCCGCCAGCTTCACGTCTCCCCAGCCCATTCCCTGCGGACTGATAAGAATCGGTATCAGAAAAAAGAAAAAGCCGATGGCACCACCGAGCAGGCTGCCGGTGAGCCCGCTCAGTCCGGCTGCCACCATGGGCCAGGGCAGCGAAATATCGATGATTCCCGGCGGCGGGTGAAAGAAGCTGATAACCAGAGCCAGCAGCGCTGCCGGGTAGGTTACCTTGTTCAGGATAAGCTGGTGTTCCCAGTCGATAAACAGGATGGCCAGGAAAAGGCAGCTGTAAAAAGCGGTGACGACGAAGGCAGCGCCAAGCCCGTAGTGCCAGTAACTGAAAGCCACCAGGCCGGCGCTGGCTATCTCTACCCACAGTGAGCGAAGCGGGATATGGGCATGGCAGTAGCGGCAGCGGCCTCTCAGCCATATATAGCTGAGCAACGGTACCAGGTCTTTAATTGAGAGCCGGCGCTGGCAGGCATCACAGTGCGACGGCGGAGACAGCAGCGACCGGCCCGCCGGTAAGCGGTCAATACAAACGTTGAGAAAGCTGCCGATAGCCAGACCGAGCAGAACGAAGATGATGGTCAGGGTGATTTCCATTTGACTCTATTTTGCCTGCTTTGCCGGGTCTAGTCAACCAGAGAAACCTGTAGATTGGCACCTGGTTTGCCTGTACTTTGCTGCCATCATTACATGTAGCGCCGTGCTTTTCAAGGCAGGTGATGTCTCTTCACCGCTTCATACATGACTATATTACTATCATGAACCAGTACCAATACCTCATTGAAATAGAATCGGAGTATGTTAATCTTAGAATTAGTCAAATAATTTATAATTCATCGCGATAAGGAGGCAACTGGTGAGAAAATTATTTAAGAAGTTTCGCTATGGCGAAAAGGGGTTCACCCTGATTGAGCTGCTGGTGGTGGTAGCCATTCTGGGTGTACTGGCGGCGGTAGTGGTCCCTAATGTAGGGAAATTCATGGGCAGAGGTAAAAATGAAGCCGGTCTGACGGAACTCCACAACGTCGGGACTGCCATGATGGCAATGATGGCGGATACGGGGACAGCTAATATTACGGCGGTTGCCGCTACCGATCCTGCCAATGACATGAGCGCTTTCCCCGATGGCACTAGTCCGCTCTACGGAGCTTCCGGCTCGCGTTACCTGATGAAACAAACAACCAAATACTGGTATAGCTGTGAAGGCGACGGTACAGTACGTGGCTGGTGGACAGCAGACGGGTCTACCAGTGGTGGAGAGATAGGCGTAGATGACGCGCCTTAGTGTTTATTACCTGAGCCATAGCTAAGTTAGAAAATAAAGTAAATAAGGGAGCCTGCCGGTTCTGTCGGCAGGCTCTTTTTTTTATCCACAACCCTGCGTTTTCAGTGACAGTCTACAAGCGGATATTTTGCAGGGTTTACCGGGTTACCGTTGTGGAGAAGGTATCGCTCTCGCCGATGAGCTTGGTTACTTCCTCCCGCTCGTTGCAGAAGGAAAACAGGCTGTCCCGGTCGATGTCACTATTCCGGTACAGGTCCACCAGTGCTTTGTCGAGCAGTTGCATTCCGAGATGAGCGTTCATGCGGATGGTGTTGGGTAGCTGGTAAATCTTTCCGTCCCTGATGAGGTTTCTCACCGCCGAGTTAGCCAGCATAACCTCGACAGCGGCTACCCGTCCCGAGCCATCGGCTTTGGGGACAAGTGCCTGGCAGAGCACGCCGACGATGAGTGAGGCGAGCTGGGTCTGGGCGAGATGGCGCTCGTAAGGCGGGAACAGGTCAATGATTCGGTCGATTGCCTGCGAGGCGCTGGGGGCATGGCCGGTGGTTAATACCAGATGCCCCGTCTCGGCTACCGTGAGCGCCGCCGCCGCCGTTTCCAGGTCTCTCATTTCGCCAACCAGAATCACGTCCGGGTCCTGTCTCAATACGTGCTTCAGTGCCTCGGCAAAGGAGAGGGTGTCACTACCGAGTTCCCGCTGCGTTACCATGCAGTTCTGGTTAAGGTGAACATATTCGATGGGGTCTTCAATGGTGACTATACGGCGGCTCTCCGTATTGTTCAGGTGGCGTATCATGGCGGCCAGGGTAGTGGATTTTCCGCTGCCGGTAGGGCCGCTGACCACCACCAGTCCGCGGCGCTTGAGCACCAGCTCCCGGCAGATTTCGGGTAACCCCAGTTCTCCGATGGTGGGGATGACCGACGGCAGCAGGCGGATGACCAGGCTGACTGTCCCGCGCTGTCGGGCGGCGTTACAACGGACCCGGCCGACATCGGGGATATCCTCGCCAAAGTCCAGCTCCAGGTTCTGCTGGTATGTTACCCTTTGTTCTTCGGAAGCCAGCTGCCGGAAAGCCTGCTCGGCTTCATCGCTGGTTAGCGTCGGCAAATCGGCCGGCTGTAACAGACCATGGACCCGGAACTGTGGCGGAGTGCCGGCTACCAGGTGCAAATCGGAAGCGCCTGCCTCCTTGGCTGCTCGCAGTAATGAGAAAATATCCACTATTCATTTCCCCCGGCTTTCAGTATAATATTAAAGACCATATCTTCGTTTACATCCTCTATGTACTCTTCCCCGGCGTCTTCCTCGCCGCCGCCTTCCCCGCCGGTGGTTTCTCCTTCTTCACCGGTAGCTTCTCCTTCCTCGCCAGTGGTTTCCTCGCCCTCAGCGGACCCTTCTTCACCGAAACCTTGCTCGCTTTCTGCCTGACCAACACCAACCCTTCTGATACTGGCGATGGTGACTTCGGTGAATCTGCCGCACTTGTCGAGTTTTCTGGCAAATGAGAGGACTTCCTGTTCGCTCAGCGCCTGCCCCGATAAATTTATTTGAGTACTGCTGTGAGCAATGTGGCTCAGCTGGATACCGGCGAACAGGTTGTCAGTGACCGCCTGTAAATCGCCATTAATGGTGCTGCCGCCATTTTCTATTTCAGCCAGTGCCGACGTAAAGCTATCCCGCGATGCTGTGGCGGTGGCAACTTTTTGTTCCAGTTGGTTAATTTCCTGCTGCAATTCCTGTTTCCGGAGCAGTTTCTGCTCCAGTATATAGTTGGTGTTGTCGAGCTGGCCATTCATGGCGCTAATACTCGCGGAGGTCGCCTGGATAGCCATTATCCCGCCGGCGATTAAGCCAATGATTACCACGGCACTGGGCACGGCAATGATGCGCGACACGGAAATCGGTTTGGCGCGGTAGGGGGCAGGTAGCGCATTGAGATTGGCGACAGACGGCCCCGCTTCTTTGTCCAGTTCTTTGAGGGTGAGCCCGACATTCACCATATAATTGGTGAGGTCCAGCTTTTTGGGGTTTTTCAGTGGTGATGCGAGTACTGACAGCGGATAGCCCAGTTCATCAGCCAGGGACTTGCCCAGGTCAGGCTTTTCCGCCAGCTCTCCGGTGACGAATATCGGTGTCTCATCGTCAAGAGGGTTTTCCGGATTGTTTGAGTTATAGAATTCGATGGTCCGCCGCACATCATCCCGCACCATGGCGAGCTTTTCCTCTGATGAGAGGACTTCGCTGGGAAAGGGGATAGTGCGTACCGGCTGGGGAGTCCCGTTCGCCATGATGATGATGTCGGCTTCAATCGACTGCATATCGACGATGATTGCCGTCTCTTCCTTAACTACCCTGGCGAGGGCAAGTGGTTTAATATCCATCAGATAGGGCTTTAACCCCACCTGCCGGGTTATCTTGATCAGGTTATCGGCGCTACGACGGGGTATGGCAACCAGGAATACCTGTATTTTCCCTTCCGGCGCCGGTCTCGCCTGCCAGGAAAGGTATAGTTGATCGGGAGGTACCGGCAGCACTCGTTTCGCTTCCCGGGTCACCGCTTCCTCGAGCATTGCCCGGGGTAACTGGGGCAGAGTGACCGGGCGGGACAAACAGTTACGGCCGCTTATGCCCAGGACAACCTTTTTTGCCCTCACCTTGTTGGCTTTGAGCAGATGTTTTATCTTGGTAGTAATTTCCGCCTCTTTGATGTCTTCCTTAAGCTCGGCGGAGCCGAGCTGGAGCTGCGCGCTGGCTAGCTTGTTGAGGCGTTTGCCCCGGCTCACCATCAGCCGGATGCTGGAGTCATCGATATAAAGGGTAACAATCTTCCTGGCCAAGGTCAGTCTCCTTGATTATGGTTATAGACAACGAACTGGAGGTGGGTTGTCGCCCAAACTTCGTTTTCATCGGTAGTTTCGGGAATATTCATATCGGCGGATTTAACCACACCGGTGGTAAAGTCAGTATTCAGCTTGATAATGAATTCAATCAAATCGTCCACTTTCCCTTCGGCTCTGGCATTAAAGGATAATGCCACGCAGTTAACACCGGCCATTTCTTCCGGTGAGATGCCTGATGTGGACAGGACCATCAGTTTCACATTACAGGACTTGGCAATCTCAAATAGAATGTCGGTTTCCTCGATGCTATCGATGGGAAAACACAGGTCATCCCGGGCAGTTTCCAGTTCGGCTTGAATCTGCTCAGCCTGCTCGTCCAGGGTCGCTTTTCGGGACGAGAGGTCTTTGAGTTCAAAATTGCTTAACCTTTGTTCGGCAATGGCTATATCCGCATTGAGCTGGTCCTGCGCCTCAATTTGCTTGGCGTAGGTAAAACCAAGGCTGGCGACAGCTACAATGAAAATGCCGGTGATGAGAACGAGATAGCCTGTTTTGCTTAGCTTCAATTTATGCTCCTAACCGGCGGCATTAGTTCACTACTCGCCAGGAAATAATAGTTGGCACTGAGTCAATCATTATAATATCGGCAACTATGGTGGCGGTGGTCTCACTGTCTTTGCTGGCGGTAGCCGTAATGACGTAGAGTTCACCGGTCATTTCGCCCACCTCGCCAATGTCAGTCCGGTTAGCCACCACCCATGAATAATCACCCTCCAGTTCTCCGTCTCCGGTGATGTAGAAACTCTGGGTCTCTATCGGATCATTCTTGGAAACATCGGGATAGGGTTCCGGGAATTCCCATTTGTACATATAAGCTCCCGCCGAGTCCTGGTGTTCTGCCGGCTCGGCGGCTGACAGGTTATCGGGAAAACTGGCCGCTGAATCTGGCTTGTACTGGTAGCCGGGCGGCAGCCTGGCTCCGACCTCGGTTATGTGTATGACCGTCGTTTCTCCCTGCCAGGTAACCGTGATGGTGTATTTCCAGGCTTCGGCACCTCCGTCCCATACGATATCCCCGCTTACCCCGAGATGCTGATTGTGGCTGCCAGCCTGTACCAGTTCGCCAAAATAGACGGTGAAAACCCCTTTATCGTCGGTCTGTATATCCACCTGCATCCGGTTAACGTTATCCGACAGTTGTGCCGGTGGTGAGGTGCTCTCTGACAGGCACCAGAGGGTGTTTTCTATCCCCGCCTCCGCCGCATATATTCCATTTATGCCTTTATCGACGACACGGGTGTGGTTGAGGGTGGTTGCCGCGTAGTTCAGCGTGGGGACGATGGTCAGCCCACCGAGCATCAGGAGCGCTAGGACGATGGGCAGGGCCTGACCTCGTTCACTGGCAATGGCTCGCTTTAAAAATCTTATCATTGTTGTCCCCGGTCAGTTAAAATTGTTGCGGCGGCTAATCTGGTACTCCCTGGTCTCACCGGCATCTTCGTAGGTTGTTGCTATCTTTACCGTGAAAATCTCATTCTGATAGCTGACATTGCTGGTATTTGCGGGGTCAACCGGGTCATAGCCGATGTAATCGGCAATTCTGGTATCGGCATTCAACCCGTCGCTGCTCCAGTGGTTCCGCATGAGGGTTCCCACATGGTCCGACAGCCCGGTGAAATAGTACGTCACCGAGTGGTACACGTCATCACTTTCATAGTCCCGTTCTGTCCAGGATAGAATCATAAAATCATCAGCCGACAGGTTATCGGTGACCACGATCTCCGCCATGCGGGCATCGCGGCTGATCCAGTAGCCGGCGTTCTGCACCTGGCGGATAACCGTCATCTCGTTGTTATTGCGCTCGTTACAGTTAAAAATCTGGAAAGTGGTGGTCATGGCGGCACTACCTATGAGCGCGATAATCACTGAAGCCACTATCAGTTCGAGCGCAGTGAAACCTTTTTGCCCTTTCCTCATCTGTCCACCTTGTAGCTCTCCAGTTCGAGAACTTCCTTGCTGTTACGAGTAACGGTGACGGTTATCTTCTGAATACCGTCATCGGTTGCGTGTACCGGTTCAGCGGTGATACTGGCCGAATAACCGGTATAGTCTACGTCATCGGGGACCGGTGCCGGGGCGTATCCCGTGGCATTCTCAGAATAAGCAAGCTGCTTGGCCCACTCCATTTGGGCAAGAGCCAGACTTTCCGCGGTATTCTGTTCATTGGCGACCACGGTGGCTTTGGCGCTGGTCGATAAGCCGCTGAGAAAGGCAACCGCGATTGCGCCCAGCAGGGCCAGCGCGACCAGTGTTTCCAGAAGAGCCACCCCTGACTGGTTGCCGGGGAGACTCCCTAGTCTTTTCAGTAGTTGATATGGGACTATCATGGTTCTCCGGAACATAAGCCGGCCTGGCCTCCCTCTTTATACTAGAATGCCTGCCCGTACATGGAGTACATGGCGCTTACCAGCGACAGTGCCATCAACCCCACCACGATGGCGATAACCAGGGTCATCGCCGGTTGAATGAGATTGATGAGCGAGCGGGTGCTATCCTCAGCCTCGGCTTCATAGCTCTGGGCTACCGCGTTCAGCGAGGTGTCAAGGTTGCCGGTTTCCTCCCCGACCTTGACCATTTGCACCATCATTGGCAGGAAAAGGCTGTTCTTGGTCATCGGCTGGGATAAACCTTCACCTTTCAGCATATCCTGCTGCACATCGGTGAGAGCCTGGGTAAGCACTCTATTACTGCCGCTCTGGATGACCAGGGGCATGATTTCCGTCAGTGGCAGACCGGCGCGAAAGAGCAGAGCGATATTGCGACAGTAGCGCGATAGCTCATTGAGCAGGTTTACCCGTCCCATCAGGGGCAGGCTGATGAGCATTTTATGCCATTTATATTTTCCTTCCGGCGTTTTTATATAGGCAACGGCTACGCCGGTTACAAAGAGTAGTCCGAGCACAATGTAAAGGATGTTGCTCCGCAGCATGTTCGCCATGTCAATAACTATCCTGGTCATTGCCGGTAGTTCGGCGCCGAGCGACTCATACAGACTGCTGAAAGCGGGCAGGACAAAGACAACCAGTACGCCGATAACAATAATGGCGACTACGGCGGTGATTACCGGGTACATCAGGGCGCTTTTAATCTTCTTATTGGCGACGACTTCCTTCTCGATGTAGTCGGCTATCTGCCTCAGCATCGTCTCCAGGCTGCCCGTCTGCTCACCGACACTCAATGACCGGCAGTAAATTGCCGGAAAGACCTCAGGGTGCTTGCCCAGCGCCGTGGATAACTGACTGCCGTTCCTCAGGTCGGCGATGACCTCGTCGAGTACCTTCTTCAGAACGCGGTTGGACATCTGGCTCTGGAGCAGCTCCAGAGCAGCAACAATATTCACCCCGGAGTCCAGGAGGAGGGCGAGCTGGCGATAGAAGAGTACTATATCGTTTGGTTTTATTTTAAAGAACTGCAATGCCAGCCGGTCTGAGCTGAGAAAGGGTGTGTAGGACTTCAGGTTAATCAACCGGTAACCGGCATAGCTCAGCAAATCAGCAGCAGCTTCCTCGCCGGATGCGGAGAGCTTCCCTTTGACTATTTCACCCCGTTCATTGTAGGCTACATATTGGTATACCATTACCTCTCCCCTGGAAGCTGCAAATTACTCAACCGTGTAGGCATTGCGCAGCACTTCGGATGGGGTAGTGATTTCCTCTTTCACTTTGTACATGCCATCCTTGAGCAGCGTTACCAGCCCGTCTTTAATCGCTTGCTCCCGTAGCTGGCTGGAACTGGCCTCGTTAAGTAACAATGTTCTCAGCTCGTCGGTAGCCTGTAATATTTCAAAAATACCGGTTCGTCCTTTGTAGCCGGAATTGGCACAGGCTTTGCAGCCGCTGCCGTAGAGGAACTCGTCTCGTTCTTCCCCAACCTCTTTGCTGTAGGTCAATTGCTCAATTATGGGCACCTTTTTCATCTGGCCGCAGTTGGGACAGATGGTGCGCACCATTCGCTGAGCGACCACTCCAATGAGCGCCGAGGATACCAGAAACGGCTCGACCCCCAAATCGATGAGGCGCATTACCACACCGATGGCGTCATTGGCATGGATTGAAGACAGCACCAGGTGGCCGGTGAGGGCTGACTGTATGGCGATGTTGGCGGTTTCGGCGTCGCGTATCTCACCGACCAGGATGACATCGGGGTCAAGACGTAGTATGGACCGCAGCCCGCTGGCAAAGGTAATCCCCGCCCGGGGATTCACCTGTATCTGGTTGATGTTTTTAAAGCGGTACTCTACCGGGTCTTCAATGGTAATAATGTTTCTTCCTATCTTATCCAGGCGGTTAATCGAGGCATAAAGGGTGGTCGTCTTGCCGGCGCCGGTGGGACCGCTGGCCAGAATCATGCCGTAAGGGACTTTCAGCATCTTTTCAAACTTTTCCAGGCTATCGGGAAGGAAACCGAGTTCGGGAAGGTTAATCATTGCCCGTGACTTATCGAGGAGTCGAAGGGCAGCCATTTCGCCGTAGACAGTGGCAATAGTGCCGACCCGGACATCGATGAGCCGACCCTTTGTTTTTACGGAGAACTGACCGTCCTGCGGGCGGTGGTGGTCGGCGATGTTCATGCTCGCCAGGATCTTGATTCGTGAGATGAGGGGGGTGGCGGTTTCCAGGGGCAGGGAAAACATGTCCAGGAGAGTGCCGTCAACGCGATAGCGCACCCGCAGCCTGTCTTCTTCCGTTTGAAGATGAACATCGGAAGCCCGGGCTTTTACCGCCTCGTCAACAATGAGGGTAAGTGCCTGGGCTACCGGTGCCTCGGTGGACGTATCCAGTTTGATTTGTTGAGTGCTTTTTTCACCGGGAAGGGTGATGTTGGAAATCTGCTTCTCAATTTCATCATAGGCTTTATAATTAAAGTCTATGGCTTCATGAACCTCCTCAGCACTGGCGGCTTCCGGCTCGATCCGCATCTGGGTCTGGCTGGCGAGGGCTTCCAGGGCGAAGATATCAGAGGGATTCACCATGGCTACCGTTAAGACGTTACCTTCGATAGCGACGGGTATAGCCGCGTATTTTCTCGCCATTGCCTCGGGTATTAACTTTAATGCCTCAGTTTCGGGCAGATGCTTTCGCAACAGCGTCTGAGCTTGTTCTAACTGTTTTTTTCGCATAGTGACCCTTTCCGGTTTGAGACGGATTACCCCTGTTTATATTACTGGCACTTTTTGGGGGATGACAATAGCTCTTTGGTCATGGGAATAAATGGTCAATCGGGGGCGGGCAAGCGTGCCGGGGTAATGGGTGGGGTACCGGAAAGCCGGGGGAGTTTTTACTCTGTGGAGGTAAGCTCAGCGAGCCGATTCAGCACGTCTTTCAGGGCGTCCAGCTCTTCACCGTAGCCTGACCAGTCGCCATCTTTAAGGTACTGTTGTGCCTGGTCATAATGCTCCTGTGCCTGGGCGATAAGGTCGGCAACCTCGCTGGTTATGATTTCTGATGGCGCTGGTGGCGTCGGTCCTGGTGTCGGAGCCGGTGGTGGTTGCTCGATGCCAAAGATAGCCGCGATGCTTTCCTGGAGCGTGGGTTCCATAGCTATCTGCTCGCCGATAACGACAATAACACGCTTCAGTTCCGGGAGTCCGCCGGCTTCTGCCTGAAGAAAGACCGGTTCCACGTAGAGCATGGACTGGTCAAGGGGTATCAGCAGCAGGTTACCCCGAATAACCCGCGAACCGCCGCGACTCCACAGCGCGAGTTGCTCGGTAATGGCGGTGTCCTGGGAGATCCGCTTATCTATCTGGCTTGGCCCCTTAATCACCCGCTCCTTGGGAAAGAGGTAGGCAAGCAGGCTGCCATAGCGCTCGCCGTCGCAGCGGGCTGCCATCCAGCTGATGGCATTGTTTTTGTTCGCCGGGGTGAAAGGCAGCATCAGTAGAAATTCTTCCTTATCCTCTTCAGGAAGACGCATGATTACGTAGTAGGGTTCCACTGCCTGCTGCTCATTCCCGTAGTAGACCTCGTTGGGGATTGACCACAGGTCTTCTTTGTTATAGAACACCCTGGCGTCCTGCATGTGGTAGCTCTGGTATACTGTGGACTGGATGGAGAACATGTCCTCCGGATAGCGAATATGGGCGCGCAGTGAGGCTGGCATCTGCTCAACCGGGACAAAGAGGTCAGGAAAGATGGCCTGATAGGTCTGTATCAGCGCATCATCCGGGTCAGTGACATAGAAGGTCACATCGCCATCATGCGCGTCGATAACCGCTTTGACACTATTCCGGATATAGTTCAGCCCGCCAAACGGCTGCGAGTAAGGATAACGGTCAGTGGTAGTATAGGCATCCTGCACCCAGAATAAGTGACCGTCGATTACCACCAGATAGGGGTCATTATCAAGCTGTAGAAATGGCGCGAGGTGATTCACCCTTTCCCGGATATTGCGGTAGTAGAGCACCCGGCTCTCTCCGCTGATTTCGCCGCTGATAAGGATGTTCAGGTCGGCAAGTTGCCAGGCATAAGCCAGGCGGCGGATGCCGTTCAGGCTGACTCCGCCCTCACCTTTGTATTCACCGTATACATTCTCATCACCGCTGGGATAATCAAATTCTTCGGTCTTGGTGTGTACAATCACATAATTATTGGTCTTTTCACCGTAATATATCTCCGGTTGCTGGACATCAAAGGAGCCAACCGGTGGTATGTTCTCTACCAGTAGCTCAGGGAGTCCCTGGGGGGTGATTTCATTGACCGGGCTCATCACCAGACCATAGCCATGAGTGAATTGCAGCCGGCGGTTGACCCAGGTCTGGGCTTCCCCCGCCAGCTTCTCCGGGGAGAGTTCACGGGCGGAAAGCATAACCTGGCGGTACTGGCCATCGATAGTATAACGGTCAATATCCACGTCATTGAAATCATAGTAAAGCCTGATGGCATGGAGCTCTTTATAGGTGTCTTTAAGCGGGCGCGGGTCCCAGAGCCGGATATTGTTGATGGTTACCTCATTTCCGACCAGGTCCTGCTGGCTCAGTAGCTCTTCGGCGGGATATGATTGCTCCTCAATACGGTTTAGGGCAAAGCCTTCCCGGGTGAATTGAATATTGTATTCAATATAGGGCTTTTCCCGGGCAAGTTCACTGGGTTGAACCTGGAAACGCTGCACGATGCCGGGAAAGATAGCCCCGACGATGATAACGGCCACTATCCATCCTCCGATGGCGTAGAGGGGCCAGCGGAATTTGCGCCTCCAGATGGCGGCGGCTATGACCACGATGCAGATGAGCACCACGATGAAAAGGATCCATTGTGCGGGAAGCTGGGCGTTCATATCGGTGTAGCCGGCACCGAAAATCACCCCACGGTCCGAGAAGACCAGTTCCCAGATACCCAGCCAGTAGCCCCAGGCGAAAAGACCGAGAATAGCCATGACCAGTCCGCCGAGATGAGCCAGTACCGGACGGGGTAAATCAAACCGGCGTCGCTGTAGCATAGAGCCAATAAAGTAACTGCCAAGGGTCACCAGGAAGGTAACTATCAATACACCCAGGAGCCAGCCTCGCAGCCAGTTAAAGAAGGGCAGGGAAAAGACATAAAAACCGAGTTCCCGGGAAAAGACAGGGTCGGTAGCGCCGAAGGGCTGCCCGTTGAAAAAGCGGAGAAATGCCAGCCAGTTCCCCTGGGCTACCAGACCAAAGATTAAGCTGAGTATCGCTGTTCCCAGAATCACGGCCAGCCGGGCAGACCGCTTTATCCGGGTCATTACAGACCAGGGCCAGATGTTCTTCCCGTTCGGGGATAGCAGTCGCGCTGCCAGCATTAAGTTCCCGAAAATCAGGATGCCGGCGATAATGGCTGCTATGAAAAACGACAGCACCCTGGTGTTGACAATGGTGGTGTAGACACTGCTGTAATCCAGGCTACCGAACCAGAGCCACTCCGTGTAAATGCCTTTGGCGGTGTTGATAATGATGAACAGGAGCAGGATTCCACCAAGGGTCAGTAAAACCTTGGAGGCGGTACCCTGGCGGCGACGGGGTGGAGATGGTTTTTCTTCTTCCGGGAACCAGCGTTGCCACTGCTGCTCGAATGAATCCATTTGGTAGCTGCTCCAGTCCTGCGAGGCAATTTTATCTTATTGCTGATTTGATCCTCTATATGGGGAAAGGATAACACACCCCGTAGTCTCGGTCAATACGCAGTCAAGTAATGTGGTAACGAGGAATTAGGTTACCGAATCCGTTAGCTATTCTCTCGGTGACTTTGCTATAATCAATATATCCCTATGTATCAAGATGCGCAAGGCTCCGCCGGGTTTAAAAGAAACCGGGTTGTCACCGTTTCCCTGGTTACCCTTTGTCAGAGTTTTCAGGCGCTCTCTTTCGGTGGTATTGCCCTCTTTTTGCCGTTAATTCGCGGAGACCTCGGTTTGTCCTTTACCCAGGGAGGGACTCTCTCGGCAGTAGCCGTTCTTGTCTACGCTTTGATGCAGGTCCCGGTGGGGTACCTGACCGACCGCTTCGGTCCCAAACGGTTGTTTTTCATTGGTGTGCTGGGTACCACCATTCTGGCGTTGGCTCTTGGCCTGGTGACCGAGTACTGGCAGGCACTGGCGGTGCAGGCACTATCCGGGTGCTCCCGGGCTTTTCTGTTTGCCCCGGGGCTGGCGCTGCTTTCCGGATGGTTCCCCCCGCACCGGCAGGCTACCGCTATGGGACTCTATCTGGTAGGCATGTTTGTAGGCACTATTACCCTTGATATCGTTGGCCCGTTACTTGTGGCGCACTATAGCTGGCGTGTACCGTTTATTGGTTTCGCTTCATTGGGGATAATTATCTCGTTTATTTTTGCCCGCTTTGGCAGGGTGTCCTCTTCCCGGGGCGGACAGCAGAAGGTGACCATTGGGGAAATACTGCGGCTCTTTCGCTACCGGGTCATGTGGGTCTGTGGTATTCTGCAGTATATCAGGCTGGCGATTTGGCAGGGTATTGAGTTCTGGCTGCCCAGCCTTCTCATTGAGGAGAAAGGGCTGGCTTTACAGCTCACCGGACTGCTCATTGCCATCCGTACCGGTATTATTGCACCGTCGAACATGCTCGGTGGTTACATCTCTGACCGGATGAAAAACCCGGTTCTGGTTATTGGTTTATCCCTTGTCATGCTGGCGGTTACTGTCGGGTTGTTTATCGTGGTGAAAAGCATGGTGTTGCTTATTGTCGCCATCTTTATTAACGCGCTATTTGTGCAGATGTATTTCGGGCCACTGTTTGCCTTTCCGGTGGAAATCCTGGGTACGCGTACCGCCGGCATATCACGGGGCTTCAGCAATTTATTTGCCAATCTGGGTGCGTTCAGCTTCATCTATCTCCTTGGCGGGCTGCGGGACTTCACCGGTTCTTTTGATTCCGGCTTTTATGCCATTATTGGGCTATGCCTTATTGGTCTGGTGATGACCTTTGTCCTTGCCCGACTACGGCGTACCACGCCCGGGCGGCAACCGCCGGCCGGACATACCGGCGCCGGTTTTTAGCTTTCATGTAATATCTCTTGCCAGCCCTGTTCAACTAGATGGAGTTCGTTATCAACAACGGTGAATAAATTACTGGACATAATGTGGTAAAAATGGTACTATAAATCGTGAAATAGTGTTTATTATATGATTCTGTTCAATCAGCATTATTGAATAGAGAAACCGGGCTTTTTTAAAGCCGAGAGGAGGCGTGGTGAGAGAGGAGATAAAGAACTTTCTGAATTATCTGACAGTGGAGAAAGGCTACTCGGAGAATACCATTGCTGCCTACCGGAATGACCTGAACAGCCTGGCTGATTTTATAGAGGCAGCGGCAGCCAGGCGTGGTGAAGTGCCATCGTGGGTAAATTTTGACCGGCAGGGGATGTTGAGCTATCAGCTTGATTTGAAAGAACGGGGCTATGTGCCCACTACACTGGCTCGCAAGGTAGCTGCCGCCCGGTCTTTCTTTGGCTTCATGGTGGCAGAGGGCGTTCTCAAGATTGACCCTACCGAAAATATGCGTTCTCCCGGTGTGGGCAAGGCATTACCCAAACCTATTTCCATCGATCAGGTACGCCGTTTGTTAGCGCAGCCAGCCAAGCTCACCACAGCGGAGGCGAAACGGGACAGGGCTATGCTGGAGTTACTGTACGCCAGTGGTATGCGGATAACTGAGCTGGTGTCTTTGAACCTGGGTGATATCAATACCGAGGGGGAATATTCCGTTCGTTGTTTCGGGAAGGGACACAAGGAACGTATCATTCCCATCTATGAGCAGGTAGCCAGGACAGTGAAGGAATATATCGATGAAATCCGCCCCCGGTTAGCGCGTGGTAAGAATGAGACGGCTATTTTCCTCAATGCCCGCGGGGAGCGGCTGACCAGGCAGGGATTCTGGCAGAAGCTGAAGGAGTATGCCAAATCAGCCAAACTGGATACCAAGATTAGCCCGCATACTTTGCGGCATAGTTTTGCCACGCATATGCTCAGTGGCGGGGCTGACTTGCGGGCGGTGCAGGAACTGCTGGGTCATGCCAATATATCAACCACACAGGTCTATACTCATTTGACCACCGAACACATCCGAAGGGCGTATGAGAAATCTCACCCGCGGGCTAAGAAGTAATCTTGCCGGAGAGAACAGAAGCATGTCAGTATTACAACTATTATGGTTATCAGAGGGGGAGGTGCCGGATGCCAGCTAAACATCACGGGAAAGGAAAGCAGGTTCCCCAAAGTAAAAAAGGTAAAGCCAAGCTCCGGGCTATGATGAGGTCGTCACAGCCGGCGGCTCCGGACATGACGACTCCCGGGGTGGAGACGCTGACTCCTGTGGAGAGGCCAGCGGTAGCGGTACCGGTATCGCCCCATGTGGTAAAGCCGGATGCTGCCCGGTATCCGTATATTTCCATTGAGCTGCGAAGGATCGGTATTTTAGCCGGGATAATTATCGTCATCCTCATCGTGCTTGTTGTGGTTATACCCTGACTTCTTACTAGCGATTAGTAATGGACTTTACGGCTGAAAGAGCGAGATTAACCAGGTATCTGAGCAGCGAAATCCAGGATGAACGGGTATTGGCGGTTATGTCCCGTTTACCGCGCGAACTCTTTATCCCGCCGGAGAACCGGCGCTTTGCCTATGATGATAGGCCGCTGTCTATCGGCATGGATCAGACTATCTCTCAACCTTACATCATTGCCCTCATGACCCAGGCGCTGGAACTGACCGGTGATGAAAAGGTACTGGAAATAGGGACCGGTAGCGGCTATCAGACAGCCATCCTGGCAGAACTGGCGAAGTATATCGTCACGGTAGAGCGTCTGGAGGCACTGGCGCAGCGTGCCCGCAAGGTGCTGGACAGGTTGGGCTATACCAATATTGAAATGCACCCCGCCGGGGAAACGCTGGGCTGGGTGGAGGGCGCCCCCTATGATGCCATCCTGGTGACGGCTGGAGCTCCCAGAGTGCCGGATACCCTTTTAGACCAGCTGGCTATCGGCGGGCGGATGGTGATTCCAGTAGGCTCCCGCTACTTACAGGAACTATGTAAAATTACCAGGCACAAAACCAGGACCAAGGTTGAAAACCTGGGTGGTTGTCACTTTGTCTCCTTGATTGGTAAGGATGCCTGGGAAGAGTAAGCCGTCTTTTACCATGGGGGATAGTCGGGGGTAAGGATGGATTTACCTTGGCAAAGTAACTCGGTTTCAACGGGGTATACATGAAGTATCGATGGTGGCTCGTCGTCACTGCTGGCCTCTTTGTCATCGGTATGGTGGCCGGGCTGGCTATGCCGGTCGGCGTGGGCGATATCCTTACCGATGAACTGGCGGTACTGGGGGAGCTCGGTAGCGCCTTAGCGCCATTTACCGTGTCAACCGCGCTATTTATCTTTTTTAAAAATGTCCTGGCGCTGCTGGTAGGCTTTATCCTCAGTCCGCTGTTATGTGTGGTGCCGGTGTTGACTTTGCTTCTCAATGGTGGGGTGCTGGCAGTGGTGGCGGCGGAGGTTGCCCGGGAAACATCGGTGGGCCTGGTCATTGCCGCCTTGCTCCCGCACGGCATATTAGAAATACCGGCAATAATTATCGGTGAGGCGGCGGCTCTGAACTTTGGTGTAATGGCTATGATAGCGCTTGTCTCCAGAAAACGGAGACAGCACTTTCCCTCCGCGATGAGGCTGAGCTTGAAATACATGGGGGTAGCCTGTGTCTTGCTGGTACCGGCGGCTCTCATTGAGACCTTTGTTACCCCGATGGTACTGCGGTAACGGCTGAGCCCTGATTAACTTGCCCCTGCTCCCCGACTGCGGGTATAATGATAGTCAGATATTTCTTAAGAGTGGGTGATTAAATGCAGACATACGGACTGGATAGCATTCGAAATGTGGTGTTACTGTCCCATTGCGGTGCCGGGAAAACATCGGTTGCGGAAGCAGCCCTGTTCACTGCCAAAGCAATCAGCCGGCTGGGCAAGGTTGATGAGGGCAGTTCTACCTCTGATTATGACCCGGATGAAATCAAGCGCAAGATAAGCATTAATCTGTCGATACTTCCCTGCCAGTGGCGGGATACCAGGATTAATCTTCTGGATACCCCCGGTTATGCTGACTTTGTCGGTGAAGTCAAAGCGGCAATGCGCGTTTCTGAAGCGGCTATTGTCGTTATCTGTGCCGCCTCCGGAGTCGAGGTGGGCACGGAAATGGTGTGGAGCTACTGTGATGAAGCCAAGTTACCCCGCCTGATACTGGTCAATAAGATGGACCGGGAGAACGCCGATTTTTTCCAAACGGTGCAGGCAATACAGTCGAAATTCGGTGCCAAGTGCCTGCCGTTACAGCTCCCCATTGGAGCCCATACCAGTTTTGAGGGGATAATCGACCTGCTGACGCTCAAAGCCTGCACCGGCTCTCCAGCCAAGGAGGTGGAGATACCGGCGGCGATGCAGAGCCAGGTTGAATCATACCGGGAGAAACTGGTTGAGGCGGTAGCGGAGACCGACGATAGTCTCATTGAGAAGTATCTGGGTGGTGAGGAGCTTTCCCTTGAAGAGATGAGGTCCAACCTGCGTAAGGCGGTAATCGCTGGTAGCATAGTCCCCATACTCGCTGGTTCCGCCCTGCAGAACACAGGTATGGACTGGCTGCTGGACATGATTGATGATTACCTGCCATCAGCCGGAGAGCGGGAGGTGATTACCGAAGGTGGTGCCATCGCGCCGAGTCAGGACGGTCCGCTGGCGGCGCTCGTGTTCAAGACCAGTGCTGACCCATACGTGGGTAAACTTACCTACTTCCGGGTTTATACCGGCGTTATCGAAAGTAATTCTCAGGTGTGGAATGCCAACCATAACGGCGTGGAGCGGATAGGTCAGCTCTATGTCATGCGGGGAAAGAACCAGGAACCGGTGACCCAGGTGAGAGGCGGGGACATCGGGGTGGTTGCCAAGTTAGGCCAGACCGGTACCGGTGAGACCCTGAGTAGCCAGGACAAGCCGGTAAAGATTGTCCCTATTGTCTTCCCCGACCCCATTTTCAGCGAGGCGGTATTCCCCAAGACCAAGGCTGATGTCGACAAATTGGGTTCGGCATTGTCCCGGCTTACTGAGGAAGACCCCACGCTGCGTGTCCGACGGGAGGTTGACACCGGGGAAACGATTCTCTCCGGTATAGGAGAGACCCAGCTGGATGTGGCTGCCGAGAAGATGCAGCGGAAGTTTGGCGTTGAGGTGGATATGGTAACTCCCCGGGTGCCTTATAAAGAAACCATCACCACGTCAGCCAATGCCGAATACAAGCATAAGAAGCAGACCGGCGGGCATGGCCAGTACGGGCATGTCCTTCTGGAGCTGGAGCCATTGCCCCGTGGCAGTGGCAGCGAGTTTACCGAAAAGATTGTGGGCGGTGCCGTGCCGAAAAATTACATTCCCGCTGTCGAGAAGGGGGTAAATGAAGCCTTTCACGATGGCGCAATCGCCAATTTCCCGGTCGTGGACGTCAGGGCAACCCTGTACGACGGCAGTTTTCACCCGGTTGATTCTTCCGAAATCTGCTTCAAAATCGCCGGGGCGCAGGCATTCAAAAAGGGGCTGGCTCAGGCAAACCCCATTCTGTTAGAGCCGATAATGAATCTCAAGGTGACGGTGCCCGGTGACCTCACCGGTGATATCATTGGTGACCTCAATACCAAGCGGGCCCGGGTACAGGGGATGAACCCGGCCGGTGATTATAATATTATTGAGGCTCAGGTACCGCTGGCTGAAGTTCAGCGCTACGCCATTGACCTGAGGTCATTGACGCAGGGAAGAGGCATTTATACCGTGGAATTCAGCCACTATGAAGAAGTGCCGGGCCAGATTACTCAGAAGATAGTTGCCGAGCGAGCAGCGGAGAAGGAATAGACCCCGGTCAGGTGGCCCGTATTTCCTGCCTCATAAAGACCACGTAGCTAATCGCGAAGCAGATAACGCTCAGACTTATCAGGCTGGTGAGGTGCGGCCAGACGATGAGCAGGCTCTGACCGAGGCTGAGCGGGTTATCTATCATATAGGCTGCCTGACCCGAGGCAAGTGCGCCAACCAGCCCCATGTTTGTTTCCAGTATCACCGGATGTAGCAGTACTGTGGTCGCTTCTCCAAATAGTGAGTTGGGGGAGAACCGCATGATCATTTGCTGCAGCTCGGCGTTGCGGATGATTTCTGCCGTCGAACCATCAGCGGTGGGTGATAGCCCGTTGGCGATGGCCGGGGCGATCATCAGCATGAAGAAGCTGAAGAATAGCCAGATGGCTACGGAGACCAGCAGTGAGGCAGCCACCCTGCGGAGGATAATGGAGAAGAGGATGGACAGACCCAGCCAGAAAGCCCCATAGATGATGCTGAAGAATAAGAAAATGAATATCCGGATGATTTCCTCGGCGTTTGGTGGCACGCCAATCATGCGCAGGCCATATCCGGAGACGAGCAATACAATGGTGGTTACCATAATGGCGAGGGTAACCATTCCCGCCAGGAACTTCCCATTGATGACGCTATCCCGGTAAACCGGTTGTGATAGCACCCGGCTTAGCGTGCCGCCGGAGCGCTCGCTATTGATGGCGTCAAAGCCCAGAGCAATGCCGACGAGGGGGATAAAGAAGAGGGCAACAAAGCTGGAAAGCGAGGGAAGTATGCCACCGGAAGTGGTGAACAGGCGGAGAAAAATAAACCCCTCGGCTCCAGCGCTGCGGATTCCCTGGTGGGCTGCGTAGAGCCCGGCGCCACTGGCAAGTAATACCAGGATGAACAGCACCGGTACTCTTATGCCGTTGAAATAATCGGCCAGCTCTTTGCGTACAATCGCTGCCATAGCTTTGCCTAACCTTCTTTAAAATACTTCATATAGATGTCATCAAGGGATAATTCCTGCATCTTCACCTGGACCAGCGGAATATCATTCTGGACGACGGCTTTGGAAATTTCAGAGCGGAGGTCAGCATTGGTACTGACTCTCAGCACATTTTCCCTGGCTTCGGCGCTGATGACTCCCTTGATTTTTTTAACAATATCGACCAGTTGCGGACTTGACTGTCCGGTTTCGACCTCGATAGTGTACCGCCCTCTCGCCAGCGCATCACGGCCAACTTTATCCATCGGTCCCCCGATAACCATTTTGCCTTTGGAAAGGATGCCAACGCTGTTACATACCTTTTGCACCTGGTAGAGCTGGTGGGAGCACAGCACGACCGTGGTACCCTTCTGGGGAAGTTCGCCAATCAGGTTCAGGAGCTGGTTAATCCCCTGCGGGTCAAGTCCGGACGTGGGTTCATCGAGGATAACCAGTTTCGGTCTCTTTATCAGGACATCGGCTATACCCAGGCGCTGTTTCATTCCCCGTGAGAATTTACCAACTGCCAGCATTCTATCCTTGGTCAGTTCCACCCTTTCCAGCAGTTCGTCAATAAGCCTGTCCGCCTCCGTACCGGTGATATTATTCAGCTCGGCAATGAACCTCAGGTTTTCCGCCGGAGTCAGGCTATCATAAAAGCCCACCTTTTCCGGCAGGTAGCCGACCTGGCGTTTCACCTTGAGGGGTTCGCGGGTAGGACTGAACCCGCATACCTGCGCCGTACCTGATGTTGGCTCGGTCAGTCCCAGCAGCATGAGAATGGTGGTGGTCTTACCGGCACCATTGGGGCCAAGCAGTCCGAATATCTCGTTTTCACGGATATTCAGGTCCAGATGGTCGACTACCGTAACCCCATCATAGTTTTTAGTCAGGTCTTTGGTTTCTACAGCAAGTGTCTCGGTCATTTTTCTATCGCCTGCTAAAGCGCATGAATATTACGACCAGTCCGGCAATGACGATGACGATGATGATTATCCCCACCCATCCCCAGATGGTGGGGGTTTCCACGGTAACTCTTACATCAATTTCCTGGGCTGAGGCCTGCTCGCCCCGGGCGCTGAGGTTAATCAGATAGTCGCCGGCAATGGTCTTGCTGGATGGTTGGATATTGACGTCCACGGTCTGCTTATCAAAAGCCGGCAGGGATTCTATTTTTTCCGGAGTAAATTCAATTTCCCAGCCGTCGGGATTGACGGCTTCGAGCTTGATATTATCCACCGGTGCCGTACTTGCGTTGACCACTTCTACCTGATAGCTATTGTCTTCACCGGCGGTAGCCTTGGTATTGTAACGCTCGGTTACCGGTATCAGTTGCATGGCATACCTGGCGGTTACTGCCGCAGTGAGTTTCGTAGAGTTGGTAATATCGCCAGAGGTTGCCTCAAAAGTAATCTCGTATTCTCCGGGGTCGGGAAGGGGCCAGAAGGGCGCGCTGACAACCACCCGGATTGGTTCCGAAAATGTGGTTGTCGGCTTGATGTTGATTGATTTAATCTTCTTTTCCTTCTCATATTTGGGAGTCATGTAGGCTTCCCAGCCGGTGGGCGCTATCGTATTCAGTTCAAAATCACGGTCTTCCACTCCGGTATATCTGAATTCCACTTCGAATTCAAAGTTACCACCGGCAATGGATTCTACCGAAGGGTAGGGCACATCGAACTCTATCTTTTCCGCTGGCTCTCCCTCAGGCTCTTCCGAGATGAGCGCCGGTTCCTGGGCAAGGACCACACTGGCTGGCACTATTGCCAGCAGGCACAGTAATACGAAACAGCTGACTAGTCTCACCATTTTCATTACTTTGTCACCTCACCGCAACAAATTTGCCAACATTAAATATTGAGTAGACAAAACCCACTAATGTCTGGCAGTATGTCTTATTTTGTTTATACCGAGCCGCCCTCTTTCAGGAGGCCAGGAGGTTCCTGACCTTTTCGGTAAAGGCCGGCACTATCTTTTTCCAGTCGCCAACAACGCCGTAGTGTGCCTGGCGAAAGATATTGGCTTCAGCATCCTTGTTGATGGCAACCACGGTCTTCGCCCCGGAGCAACCGCTCATATGCTGGCTGGACCCGGAAAGGCCGACGGCAATATAGAGGTCAGGGGCGACAATTTTACCGGTGATCCCTATTTGCACGGTGTCCGGCACCCAGCCGTTGTCGCACGGCGGCCGCGTAGCGCCTACCGCCCCTTTCAGCGTTTTGGCCAGATCTTCCAGTTGCTGGAAACCTTCAGGACCGCCGATTCCCCTGCCTCCGGCGACGATTGTCTCTGCATCCTCCAGTTTGATTCCGGCTACCTCTTCAACAACCCTGTCCAGGACCGCGGTCCTGATTGCTGCCGGGTCTAATCCGGCGTCGATTTTAATAATGTCACCCTTTCGCGAAGTGTCCGGTTGCAGCGGGGTCATCGCTTTGGGCCTGATGCTGGCAATCTGCGGGTTAGTCTCGCTGTTGAATACAGCCTGCGCATTACCCCCGTAGACCGGTTTAGTACGCAGTAGTTGCTTTGATTCGGGGTCGATGGTCAGGTCAATACAGTCCAGCGTGGCGGTTGTGCCCAGGTGAAAGGCAAGACTGGGGGCAAGGTCACGGCCGACGGTGGTCTGTCCCATAAGTATAATCTGTGGCTTTGCCTCGTTGACCACCTTCTCCATGGCTGCCAGATAGGCATCAGTTCGATAGTCTTTCAGCAAGGGGTCATCAACGACATATACCTTATCGGCTCCGAAGGTAATGGCTTCACCGGCAAGGCTCTCTACATCAGCTCCCAGCAGGACTGCGGATAGTTCCTGGCCGAGGTCGTCAGCCAGCTTCCGGCCACAACCAAGCCCTTCAGTAGCCATCGCGGTCAGCATGCCTTCAGCGGTCTCAGCATAAACCATAACGTTATTTTCTGCCATAGTAAATCCCTTTTACTTTATTGCTCTCGCCGGGTAGCCCATCATAATACCTTGGCATCTCTGAGTTTCTGGGCCAGGTTGGCGGCCGCCTCTTCCGGGCTCTCTCCTTCGATGAGTTCACAGGTGCCTTCACGAACCGGTTGAAAGAGCTTGACTATCCGGGCGCGTTGACCGGCAGTACTTACTTGAGAAGATTCCAGTCCGGTATCGGCTGGTTTCCAGACCGCCGGCTCCTTCTTTTTCGCGGCCATGATACCTTTTATGGTTGGGTAGCGGGGCTCCCCAACTTCATTGCTTACCGTAATTACTGCCGGCAGGGATACCTCAATGACCTCGTAGCCATCATCGGTTACCCGCTCTATCCTGGCTTTGCCATCGCTCACCTCTATTTTGCGGGCGAGGGTAACTACGGGGAGTCCCAGTAGCTTGGCGATGGCCGGACCTACCTGACCGGCATTGGTGTCCGATGCTTCCCGTCCGCAGAAGATGAGGTCATACTCAGCTACCTTCCTGATAGCCGCTGCCAGGGCGAAAGCCGTTGTCCAGCTATCGCCGTCAGTGAAGGCGTCATCTTCAAGGAGAATAAGCTCATCCGCTCCCATTGAGAGCGGCTTTTTCACCACCTCGCGCAGCATGTTGTTGCCCAGGCTGATCGCTGTAATCGTGCCGCCCTGCCCGTCTTTAATTTTCAGGGCAGCTTCCACCGCATATTCACTGTACGGATCAACCACCGGTGGTACTCCAGACAGAACTGCCTTCTTGCTCGCGGTGTCAATTTTAAAACTGGACGGCGGCGCTTCGGGGTCAATCACCTGTTTGATGCACACAATCGAGTTCACTGTGTCTCCTTTTTAAGACAATACACCGTTGGAGTTCTCTAAGGCTCATGCAGGTTAAAAGTATTTTAGCAATTGGTGAAGTTGACTGTCAAGTGCAGGCTCACTACCCGGTCGATACCGCCGAGGTCAGTGCTGACCTCAATCTGAGCTGATGGCAAGCAGCGGCGCAGTAGGGAAACCACGGCTTCCCCCTGTCCCTGACCAATTTCAAGGAGCACCGAACCCCGGGGGGTGAGCTTACCGTTAAGTTCACCGCAGAGTCTTGCTATCTTGTCCAGCCCATCCATTCCTCCGTTGAGGGCGAGGGGTGGTTCTCCGGTTGGCGGCAGTTCTGATTCTTTGACGTAGGGCAGGTTGGCTACGATGAGATCGACCGGTTTGGGCAGGGGAGCCAGCATATTCCCGCGGAGAAGGCGGACGCGGCCGGTTAGCCCGTGCCTCTGGATGTTTACTCCGGCTACTTTGAGCGCCGCGGCTGAGATATCAGTGGCGTAAACGGTGGTTTCAGGCAGGTTCAGTGCCAGGCTGACGGCGATAGCTCCGCAGCCGGTGCCGATGTCGGCAATGGCGGCAATGGCACGCTTCCGGGCGAGTTCGATGGCTTTGTCCACCAGTAATTCACTTTCCGGGCGCGGGATAAGGACCGCAGAGTTGACATAAAAATCATTTCCATAGAATTCACGATGACCGGTAATGTAGGCGGAAGGCTCACCGGCCAACCGGCGCTTAACAAGTTGCTGGAAGGTTTTTTCCTGTTCCGGGCTGAGTTCGCAGGTAAGCTCGGTGAAGAGCTCCGCCCGACTTATCTGCAGCGCGTGCCGGAGCAGCAGTTCGGCTTCAATTGAGGCGTCGTCAATATTGTGGTCGGTCAGACTGGCTCGGCTCTGGGCCAGTGCCTGTTTCCGGTTCACGCAAGCTGTTCCTCCAGTTGCTTTGCCTGTTCCGACGTTGCCAGGGTATCAATGAGCTCGTCCAGGTCTCCTTCCATCAATCCCGGCAGGTTGTGGAGGGTGAGGTTGATGCGGTGGTCTGAAACACGGTCCTGGGGGAAATTATAGGTTCGGATCTTCTCGGCGCGATCGCCGGTGCCTACCTGAGAGCGGCGGTCGGAGACTATCTGTTCTTCCTGCTTGCTTCTCTCAATGTCGAGGAGACGGGTCCGCAGCACTGACATCGCCTTGATTTTATTCTGTAGCTGGGAGCGTTCGTCCTGGCAGACCACCACCATACCGGTGGGAATATGGGTAATACGGACGGCGGTGGCTACTTTATTCACATTCTGTCCGCCGGCGCCACCACTGTGGAAGATGTCCGTCTTGAGATCATCGGGATTAATCGCTATGTCTACCTCTTCCGCCTTGGGCAGTACGGCAACGGTTGCCGTGGAGGTATGAATCCTTCCCGATGATTCGGTAACGGGTACCCGCTGTACCCGGTGGACACCACGCTCATACTTTAGCCGGCTATACGCCCCCTTGCCTTTCACTTCAAAAATGATTTCCTTGAAGCCGCCAATTCCACTCTCGTTGGCACTGAGAATCTCGGTTTTCCAGCCTTTCGACTGAGCGTATCGACTGTACATGCGGAAGAGGTCGGCGGCAAACAGAGCGGCTTCATCACCGCCAGCCCCGGCCCGGATTTCGATGATGATGTCCTTTTCGTCGTTGGGGTCTTTGGGTAATAGCCCGATTTTTATCTCGTCGAGCAGTTGCTCCAGCTTTGATTCAAGGCTGGCTATCTCCTGTTCGACCAGATGTCTCATTGCTTCATCCGGCCCGTCACTAAGCATCGCCCTGGTCTCTTCAAGTGTCCCGGTGGCGGCTTTATATTCCCGGTAACCGGCTACCAGGTTTTCCATGCCTGCCCGCTCCCGGACCAGTTCCTGGAGCTGTGCCATGTCCGAAGCTACCTCCGGCCTGGCCATTTGCTCTTCTATTTGGGTATAGCGCTTCTCTATTTTTTCCAGTCGCTCTATCATGGTTTCACCTTACCCCGGTTATATTATATACCAGTCACCGGATACGCTCAATGAGGGCTTCAAAAAGTGCGCATTCCGACGGTTTATGGTATAGTTTTAAGTAGTGAAATTACACTATGTAGTATATGGATTGAGATGAAAGCGCAACTGGCGAAAATAACCTCCACTATACTGAACCCATTTCTGGTAGGTTTGGCGTTGATTGTGCTTCTCGCTTTCGAATCAACTTCCAGCGTTGCGGAAGCGATTAAATGGTCGTTAATCTCGCTGGTGTTCAGCATTCTGCCGGTCCTCGTGGTTATTTTATATCTGCTTTATAATGAACGGATTGAGGGCCTGTCCATTAAAGTACGCCAGCAGCGGGGCAAGATTTACCTGCTTGCCAGTGCCTGTGCGGTGGTGAGTTGCGTCGTTCTTTTATACCTGGGAGCACCATCGCTACTGGTAGCCTGTTTCGTGGCCGGGCTTTCGGCGGTAGTTATCTTCATGTTCATTAATCTGTGGTGGAAGATAAGCGTTCACACCGCCCTGGTCGGTGGTTCGGTAACCGTGTTTATTTTCCTCTACGGTCTAGCCGGGGCAATATCAGTGGTGTTGCTCCCGGTGGTAACCTGGTCACGGTTGGAGCTGAAGCATCACACCCTGGCGCAGGTGACGGTTGGAGCTATTCTGGCAGCCTCAATTGTGGGCGTGGTATTTCGCCTTTTTGGTCTGCCCGGAATAATAGCCACCGCGTAGCAGTATCATCTGGATAAATATTCACTCACCGCATCCCATTTACCCTGGCCACGCATTAACGGTTTTCTTTCACTGTCTTTGTGGCGGGCTATAGCCGCGAATCACCTTTCCGGGTACTATTGACTACCTTCTACGGTGTTTGGAATACGCATATGTACCTACATTGGTGTGATGGCTCCTCAGTAAAAGAAGCACCAACCGGCAATGATAGTTTAGGTGTTTTGATATTTCTAAAATAGGTATGGCGGCGGAAGTTATTCCGGTTACCGGGGTATACACTGTAAGTAGATAAAAAAGGGAGGTGAAAAACAATGCAGTGGGAGTTGGTGATAGCGCTAGCGGTGGCGATACCGGTCATCCTCTTTCCAGCCGCCTTTGTCTGGTACTTGAACCTCGGTGGCATTGTCCAGGCGGCGAAAAGGGCGAAAGCTATCCGGGAGAAGAAGACTGCCGGAGTGGAAACAGACTGAGCCAGGGGTAACCATGAAGGCCAGGGGAGGAGGTACGGACAACGCGAATAGCTCAAGCTTGCCGAAATAAAGCTCACGACTCATCATGAGGCTGGATACCTGAAAAAAGTATCCAGCCTCTTTATTTAGCCTGTCTTTCCGTGTCCAGAAATTGCTCCCGATTGCCACAGTGCCATCACATTGCAATCCCAGCCGTAACGTTTGCCTCACGTAGTAATTTCAGCTACAATGAGCCAGTATGCAGTGGTCAGCGAGAAGGAGCTTCTCATGCTCGCCAAGGTAACCAGTTGTGCCGTTGTCGGGCTGGATGGAGCTATTGTCGAGGTTGAGGTTGATATTTCCAGCGGCTTGCCCGCCTTCACCATTGTCGGCTTGCCGGATGCTGCCGTTCAGGAGTCCAGGGAGCGGGTGCGCAGCGCCATCAGGAACTCAGGGTGTACCTTTCCCATGAAGCGAATCGTGGTCAATCTGGCACCGGCTGACCTCAAGAAGGCGGGGCCAGCGTATGATTTGCCGATTGCGGTCGGTATTCTGTTGAGTTCGGAGCAGGTTGCCGCTGAGGTCTCTCATATACTACTGGTCGGTGAGCTATCGCTGGATGGTGGCGTACGCCATACCAGTGGTGTCCTGCCTATGGTTGCCCTGGCTCACGATGAAGGTATATCTACAGTGATTGTTCCTGAGCCTGATGCCGGAGAGGCTTCATTAATCGAGGGCGTGAAGATTATCCCGGTGAACTCACTGTCCCAGCTGGTCAGTTATCTACGCGATGAAATCACTATCCCGGAGTACCAGTCTGACCATGTCTGGGATGATTTTATACCATCTTCCGGGGCTGGTGATCTGGCGCATATCAAGGGCCAGGAGCATGTGAAGCGGGCATTGGAAGTGGCGGCTGCCGGTGGACATAATCTTATCATGTGCGGACCGCCGGGCAGTGGCAAGACCATGCTGGCCCGGGCATTGCCGTCAATATTGCCGCCGATGACTGCCGCTGAGGCCCTGGAAGTAACCAAGGTCTACAGTGTCAGCGGGTTATTGCCTTCCGATACGCCGTTAATCAGGCAGAGGCCATTCCGCGCTCCTCACTATACTGTTTCCCATGCCGGTCTGGTGGGGGGTGGGCACTGGCCGAAGCCGGGTGAGGTAAGCCTCAGCCACCGGGGAATACTGTTCCTCGACGAGCTTCCCGAGTTTGGTCATTCCCTGCTGGAAGTACTGCGCCAGCCTCTGGAGGACAAGCTGGTGTCCATCAGTCGGGCGCAGGGCAGGGTGACCTTCCCGGCGAACTTCATGCTGGTGGGGGCGATGAATCCCTGCCCCTGTGGCTACTACGGGGATCCTGTACGGCAGTGTACCTGTCCGCCCGGTCTGGTTTCCCGCTACCAGCGGCGTATCAGTGGTCCGTTCATTGACCGGGTTGACATTTTTATTGAAGTGCCGCGCATTGACTACGAGAAGCTGGCTGATAACCGGTTAGGAGAGCCCTCGGCAGCGGTGCAGTCGAGGGTTACCGCGGCGCGCTCCCGGCAACTTGAGCGTTTTACGGAGACCCGCTTGACATGCAATGCCGAGATGACACCGAGCGCGATATGGGAGTTCTGTCCCATGGAGGATTCTGCCCAGAGCCTGCTGCAGGCAGCCATGAAACAGCTTTACCTTTCGGCGAGGGCATTCCACCGTGTTATCAAATTGGCGCGCACTATCGCTGACCTGGAAAATTCTGGTATAATTAAAGCTCACCATGTAGCTGAGGCTATTCAGTACCGGCCGCGGACACTGATATAAGCATTTGTTTGCCAGCCGAGTCTGGCTTTTGGTGATGCACTGAGGAGGAAGAAATGATGGAACAGTTGAAACATACCAAGAAGTGGCTGCCGCTGGTGCTGGTTATCGTTCTGATGGCGGTTTTACCGTGCCTGGTGACCGGATGTGAGGACTTTCAAATTGCTCCGCCGGCCGGAGAGGAGGCGCCGGAGGAGGTAACACCACCTCCCGCCACCATTATCCTTACCAAGGACCGGGCGATCCTGGCGGTATATGAACATCTGCTGATTCAGGCGGAAAGCCACGAAGCTAAAGGGTACCTCGCCGATTTCTACGCCGCCTGCGATAACTGGACTGCTCAGTCGGAGTATTTCAAAGACGGTTCCGGTATCTGGTATGTTGCGGTTGATATGACCTCGATTGAGTCCTGGGAGCTGAGGGCATACTGGCAACAGGCCGGCTGGTTTGTTTTTCGGGAAGGAAAGGTATTACCGGCAAGTCAACTTGAAGCCAACGCGTTGCGGATTGAAGCCGACCTGCAGGAGCTGAGCCTAATCCCTGAGCCTGACGAGGAATAACCGGGGTGGCTGACTGAAAATTGATACTAGGCCATTAACCAGTAAACCAGCCCTATCACCAGCAGCACCGCGCCAATAGCAATGGCTATCCAGCCGCCGGTTTTTGAAGCCCCCGGCTGAGGGCGCGGCGGCCAGTGCGCTATGAATTCCCTAAGGTCATCGGTGCGGGTGGCAATAGTGTCAAAGTACCTTTTTTCTTCCTGCTTACCCCAGAAGAATGCTATCAGGCCAATTACCAGGAAAAACCCGCCCACACCCATCAGTATAAAGTATTCTCCAGCGGACATAGCCTACTTTACTTCTTCACCAAGCAGTACCCCGGTGGTAACTATATGCTATTTGCCGATTAGTTTCAAATGGTGAACCGGCGCCGGTTTTTATTGAATTTCGGCAGTAGCCCCGGCGGCTTCCAGTTTCTGTTTCGCGGTGGTAGCTTCTTCCTTGTTCACCCCTTCTTTTACCGGCTTGGGGGCACCCTCCACCAGGTCTTTGGACTCCTTCAAGCCCAGCGAGGTTAACTCACGCACCGCCTTAATCACATTAATCTTGTTGGCGCCGATTTCCTTAAGAATTACGGTGAACTCGGTCTGCTCTTCAGCTTCGGCGGCCGGGCCGGCTGATGCCGCCTGGGCCGGGCCAGCTGCGGCTACCGGTACTGCGGCGCTTACTCCGAACTCATTTTCTAACGCCTTGACCAGGTCCGCCAGTTCAAGAACTGTCATGTTCCGGATAGCCGCTATAATATCCTCGGTTGCGGCAGACTTTTTGGCTTTCTCGGCTTTGGCTGGAGCTGCTGAAGATTCAGCTTTTTCTGCCTTAGGCTGCTTGGCTGCCTCCGGGGCAGGGGCTTGCTCTTCAGCCGGAGCCGCTTGTTCGACTGTTTCCTGTACAGTTTCTACTTCGTTATCGGCCATTTTAGTTTCCCTCCAATTGTGTAATCCTTGCCTGTAATACCCCCATCATGCCGCGTACTGGACTTGCCAGAACGCTGACCAGATTGGTGATTGGACTTTTCATACCGCCGAGCAGCTGGCTGATTAAGATGTCTCTTGGTGGTAGTGAAGCCAGCTTCTCGATATCCGCTACGCTCAGTAGCCTGGAGCCCAGGAAGCCTCCCTTGAGGCTTAGCGTAGATTTTGATGTACGGATAAATTCGCTCAGCGCCTTGGCTGATTCGGTAATATTACCTTCGCCAAAGGCAATAGCTAACGGGCCCTGGAATGAGCTTGTCAGGTCGTCCCGGCCAGCCTTTTCCGCGGCGAAGCGGGCCAGAGTATTTTTTACCACTTTATATTCAATATTGACCTGGTTTAGTTGACGCCGTAAGCCGTTTATCTCGCCGGCGGTTAGCCCCCGGTAATCGGTCAAAATAGCATGGCTTGAGGTGGTAAATACCTCCGTTAGCTGGTCAATAACCTGGGCCTTGTTTTCTCGGTGCATGGCTGTCTACCTCCTGCTCTAGCCCCCGTTATATCTCACCGTAAAAAAATAAATCCTTGTGCATGCACAAGGAACAATCAGCTCACAAACGAGCATTCTGATTTCCTCGGCAGGCACAATTTAAGCTTTATTCAGCACCCGCTGTCTCAGGAATATTCAATTATACCCGGTATTAGTGTAGCACATTTTTGCCCGGCGGTAAACAGGCTAGCCGGCGCTGAGCGCCAGTGTGGAGTTGAGGTCAAGACGGATACCCGGCCCCATGGTAGTGGTCAGGTAGGCGCTTTTAATATACTGGCCCTTGGCACCGCTGGGTTTCGCCTTCACCACCGCTTCAATGATTGCCGACAGATTTTCCAGGAGCTTGGCGTCTTCAAAGCTGACCTTGCCCAGCGGAAGGTGAATAATTGCCGTCCGGTCCAGTTTGAATTCCACCCGCCCCTTGCGGGCATCTTCGATTACTCTGGGCAGGTTCTCCGCAGTGACCACAGTGCCTGACTTGGGGTTGGGCATGAGACCTCGCCGGCCCAGTATTTTGCCGAGCTTGCCTACCTTGCCCATCATGTCCGGCGTGGCCATAGCGGTATCGAATTCCAGCCAGCCATCCTCAATCTTCTTAATCAGTTCGTCGCCGCCAGTATAATCGGCTCCCGCCGTTTCGGCGATTTTTTCCGCTTCTCCCTGAGCGAAAACAAGAACTCTAACCTTCTTGCCCAGCCCGCTGGGAAGCAGTGCCACTCCGCGAACCTGCTGACTGGCATTTCTGGGGTCGAGACCCATGCGCAGGTGGAGTTCTACCGTCTCATCGAAGTTGGCCTGAGCCGCTTTTTGAGCAAGCTCGATAGCCTCCTGCGGCGAGTACGCCTTTGTCTTTTCAAGTAGTGCTACTGATTCGTAATATTTCTTCCCGTGTTTGGTCATTGTCACTTCACCTTAATGCCCATGCTCCGGGCGGTGCCCTCAATAATTCGTTCCGCGTCTTCGATGCTATTCGCATTTAAGTCCTTGGCTTTTATTTCGGCTATTTCACGAAGTTTCTCTCTGGGCAGTGTGCCGGCATTCTCGTGACTGGTGGTGCCGCTTCCCTTTTCAATGCCCAGCGCCTTTTTCAGTAAGTCGGTAGCCGGGGGCGTTTTGGTGATGAAGGAAAATGAACGGTCTTCATATACGGTAATTTCCACCGGAATAATTGAGCCAGTCTGGCTGGAGGTGCGTTCGTTGTACTCCTTGCAGAATCCCATAATGTTGACCCCATGCTGTCCCAGGGCAGGGCCGACCGGTGGCGCCGGGTTTGCCTGTCCAGCCTGAATCTGTAGTTTAATGATTGCCCTCACCTTTTTTGCCATGTTGACTCCTCAAGAGAGTTACAGTTTTTCTACCTGTAAAAAGTCAAGTTCTACTGCCGTTTCTTTCCCAAAGAGAGACAGCAGCACCTTAACCTTCCCTTTTCCCATGTTTATTTCATCGACCACACCGACAAAATCGATAAACGGGCCATCGGTCACCCGGACACTCTGTCCGCGGCGGAAACCAACCTTCACCCGTGGTGCTTCGGCTTCCATTTGTTTCAGAATATCACTTACCTCGTTCTCGGCGAGTGGTGTCGGTTTGCCACCACTGCCGGCGAATCCGGTCACGCCAGGGGTGTTGCGTACCAGGTCCCAGCTCTTGTTGGTCATTACCATTTGAACCAGGACGTAACCGGGAAGTATTTTTCTGGTTACCGTGCGCCGGCGCCCACTCCTGACCTCAATTTCGTCCTCGGTAGGTATCACTATCTGGAGGACATCATTTTCTGAGTCCATGAACTTGACGCGCTGCTCTAAATTCTTTTTAACGCGATCTTCCTGCCCTGAGTAAGTGTGAATCACGTACCAGTGCTTTTCGTTCTCAACCACATCTACCTCATTGCCGGCATACGTTGAAAAAAAAGAAAACTAGCCATCGATTGATTAGCTCGCGTTCAACCGGGGAACGCAGTAGCTATTCATTGCCCCAGCATAACCTCATCGACCAGGGTAGTAAAGCCATAATCCAGTGCTCCCAGGATTATACCTACGGCAAGGGCGACAACCAGCACCAGAACGGTTAAGTAGGCGGCTTCACGCCTGGTGAGCCAGACAACTTTCTTTAATTCATTAATAATCTCACCGATATACCGAAAAAGCCTTATACCGCCTCTTTTGGTAGCCGCCTGGTGTGTCATTGACGAAACCCCGCACATCCTTTAGGAGCGTGGTGCTACTTTGCCTCACGATGCAGTGTATGAACACGGCAACGGGGACAATACTTCTTTAGCTCCAGTCTCTGGGTGTCATTCCTTCTGTTTTTACTGGTTGTATAGGTCCTTTCCTTGCACTCGCTACAGGCAAGGTAAATGATTCCTCTTGCTTCCGCTTTCCTAGCCATAATTTACTCTATAATCTTGGTAACGGTGCCGGCACCTACCGTTCTCCCTCCCTCACGGATGGCAAAGCGTAAACCTTGCTCCAGGGCTACCGGGTAGAGAAGCTTGATCTTCATGTTAACGTTATCACCGGGCATGACCATCTCCATACCTTGCGGGAGCTCGATGGAGCCGGTGACATCAGTGGTCCTGATATAGAACTGTGGTTTGTAACCGTTGAAGAACGGGGTATGCCTTCCGCCCTCTTCCTTGGTCAGGACATACACGTTAGCTTCAGCCTGGGTATGCGGTTTGATGGTACCCGGTGCCGCCAGTACCTGACCTCGCTCGAGGTCCTCCCGTTCCACGCCACGGAGGAGACAGCCGACGGCGTCTCCGGCTTCGGCATAATCAAGCGTCTTGTGAAACATCTCAAGACCGGTCACCACCACCTTGCGCGGCTCATGGTGCAAGCCCACTATCTCAACCTCGTCTCCGGACTTGAGTGAGCCTCGCTCGACTCTACCGGTAGGCACGGTACCACGGCCCTTGATGCTGAACACGTCTTCTACCGGCATCAGGAACGGCTGGTCCTTGGGGCGCACCGGCAGCGGGATATAGTCATCGACGGCGTCCATCAGTTTCAAAATAGAACCGCACCACGGGCATTCCGGCTTGCCACAGCCGCATTCCAGTGCTTTCAGAGCGCTCACCCGTACTACCGGTATCTCATCACCAGGGAACTCGTATTTGTTGAGCAGGTCTCTTACTTCTACTTCTACCAGCTCCAGAAGTTCCTCGTCGTCCATCATGTCAACTTTGTTGAGGGCGACGACGATACTGGGGACCTGTACCTGGCGCGCCAGCAGGATATGCTCTCTGGTTTGAGGCATCGGCCCATCAGGAGCACTCACCACCAGTATGGTTCCATCCATCTGGGCGGCGCCGGTAATCATGTTCTTAATATAGTCGGCATGCCCCGGACAATCGACGTGAGCATAATGCCGCTTTGCTGTCTCATATTCGATGTGGGCGATGGCAATAGTCAAACCACGCGCCTTTTCCTCCGGCGCATTGTCAATGCTGTCAAAAGTGCGATATGACGTGCTGCCAAGCGCCTTCGATAACGTCATGGTTATCGCCGAAGTAAGTGTGGTTTTCCCGTGGTCAACATGACCGATGGTGCCCACATTAACATGTGGTTTGGTGCGATCAAATTTCTGTTTAGCCATTTCAACCTCCGTTTATTGCATGCCCACAACCAGAGCCGAACCGGTATATTCCTGTTCTCCCAGGGAACAACTCAACCGGCTCTCTTCTGACCGTGCCTCCTATCGATAACATACTATCATATCACAACGCTTTCAAGCAATGCAATATTAGCGCCCATCCTGCTTAAACGGGGATAAACTCCAAAAGCCGCAGAGTGGAATCGAACCACCAACCTCACCCTTACCAAGGGTGTGCTCTACCATTGAGCTACTGCGGCGTGAAGGTAACACTCTCCGAAATGTTACTTATATCTCTACCGACTCGGAATCATTCTAATTTCAGGTGGTGGAGGGGGCAGGATTCGAACCTGCGTAGCCCTTAGGGCGGCAGATTTACAGTCTGCTCCGATTAACCACTCCGGCACCCCTCCTGGCAACGCCGTTACCGCTCACAGCTTAGCCTGAGGAGGGACTCGAACCCTTCAACCTGCCGATTACAAGTCGGCTGCTCTGCCGGTTGAGCTACTCAGGCGCAAGCGCATAGTATTTATCAGAACTTGCAGTACAGCTATATATTATAGGGAAGGAATGACCCAATAGTCAAGCTGGAGACTAATAGAAGGAGGCGCGCTCTTTCCGTCGGAAGAGGGTGCCGGCAATCAGTCCGAAAATCAGACCACCGAGATGAGCCTGCCAGGCGATAACACTCGGGATGGCGGCTGGTATCAGTACACCGATGATGACAAATCCGCCGATGACGGCTGCCCACAGTGGTATCGGGACCGGTATGGGGAAGATAAAAACCCTGAGCCGGGGTCTCATTACCGCCAGTGTCCCGCCGAGGGTAAAGATGGCTCCGGAGGCGCCGATAGCCACGGTAAACGGGAAGAACGGCGCCAGGAGTAGCAGTAAAATGTTGCCCAGTATACCCCCACCAAAATAGACAATGAGGAAACGGGTGGTCCCAATCAGGGTGGCGAGGTATGTGCCGAAGAAAAAGAGGGTCAGCATATTGCCAAAGAGGTGCCAGAAGCTGCCGTGCAGGAAGAGATTGGTGACTATGGTCCAGGGCTGACTGAAGAATACCCAGGGCCGTAGTCCGAACATGCCGAGAAACCGTACATAGGCATCAATGTCTATCAGCTTGACGACTATGTTGGCAATTATGAATATGAGCAGGTTGATGCCGATAATTAAGAATACGGTATTCCGGTTGTATCTCGGGTAGCTTCGGTATCGCACTGGGTTACTTCCTTGCCGGCTGTCGATTTTCCAGAGCTGTTCCAACCGGTCCGGTTATCGGCTCTTCTCATCATAGCTCTTAAAGGCAGGTTATGGCAAGCACCCGGTCCGGAGTATTTACCGGAGTAACAATCCGAGGGTTGACTTGGGGGGGCAATTCCCGCCATAATAAACGAGACTGATTGTTCCCGAGTAGCTCAGTGGTAGAGCGGGCGGCTGTTAACCGCTTGGTCGTTGGTTCGAGTCCAACCTCGGGAGCCATTTTTTATGGGCGCACCGTTATGGGTAATCAGTGTGTCCGGGGCAAGTGGTTGTAAAAATGGTGCCCGTCCCCTATCATAGTTAAAGCCTGTCATGGAGAAAGAGACTACTGCTGAGAATTCCATTACTTTTCTGGGGACGGCCGGCGCCAGGTTTATGGTGTCCAAGCAACTGGCTGCTTCCGGTGGATTGTGGTTAAGCCTGGGTGGTACCCAGATACTCGTCGACCCCGGTCCGGGCAGTCTGGTACAATCAACCGGGCGAAAGCTGAGGGGAGAGAAGCTCAGCGCAATCGTTCTGTCGCATCGCCATCTGGACCATTCCGCAGATGCCAACATAATGATTGAGGCGATGACCGAGGGTGGCTTCAAGCGGCGAGGCCGCTTATTCGCTCCGGCTGACGCTCTGAATGATGAGCCGGTGGTCTTTTCCTACCTGAGGGACTATCTGGAGGGTGTTGAAATTCTGACCGAAGGTAAATCATATTCGGTTGACGGCGTTACCTTCAGCACCCCCGTTCGTCACCAACATGCGGTGGAGACCTACGGACTGCTGTTCTGGGCGGCGGGGCACACCTTTGCCTACATTGCCGATACCCTCTTTTTTGACGGTCTGTGTGCCAGCTATGCCAGTGAACTGTTAATAATCAATGTCGTGCTCATGGAAAACCGGCAGCACGTGTACCATCTGTCCATCCCGGATGTCGAGCATATCGTCGGGGAGATTAAGCCTAAGGTTGCTATCATCACTCATTTTGGCACCACTATCTGGCGGTCACATCCGTGGGAGATAGCCCGGGAACTCAGCCAGCGGACCGGCGCCAGGGTAATCGCTGCCCGCGACGGGATGCGGTTTGACCTGTCGCAACTGGACGATTGAGGCGAAATTACATTTATTCATGAGGTAAGAGGAGGAACATGAAATACCGGCATTTACAGTTATGGATTATAGTGACCTTTACCATTGCCGTGGTTGCCATAGTTATCCGTTCTATCTGGCAAATAGTGGTCATACCCACGCAGGGCACCATGATTATTTTCATCCCGCTCATCCTGGCGCTTATGGGAGGGGATGCACTGCTTGCCTACCTTACCTGGAACCCGCAGCAACTGAGGAGACTGCCGGCATTGATAGGGATAAGCGTGGTGCTTACCGCCGGGCTTATCGCCGGTGTCGCCCACTTTGCCCACTTTATCCCCTCGCCGGAGGCAGCCCATCCCCTGAGCAAGGTAATCGGCGTCTGCGTGCTGCTTTCCAGTCTCAGTGCCTATTCCCTGATACTCTGGTTTCTCTGGTCATTACGGCGACCAGCCGGGAGGGGCTAGTACATGGACAGGGAGCGGTTTGAATCGCTGGTCGCCACGGCGGTTAGCGGCTTGCCTGAAGAGTTCCGCGAGAAGCTGGAGAATGTTGACGTGGTCGTTGCCCGTGAACCGACCAGACGGCAAATGGCTGCGGTGGGACTGAAACGCGGGGAAACGCTGCTGGGGCTCTACGAAGGGGTGCCGCTGACCCGGCGGGGACAGCACTACGGGATGGTGGTACCGGACAAGATAAGCATATTTCAGAAGCCGATTGAAGCCAAGTGCCGATATGACCGCGCCATTGTAGCCGAGGTGCAGCGGGTGGTGCGGCATGAGATTGCCCACCACTTCGGTATCAGTGATGCCAGATTAGCGCAGCTGGAAAAAGACGAAGAGTAACTCCATTGCTGGGTGATGGCATCAGATGGGCAGGTCTTTCACCATGTAGTTCCCCAGTGAGCGGTAGCCACACTCAGTCCGGTAGTATTCCTTGGCGCCGGTACCGCTCAAAACCACCATTTTTTCAGTGCTAAACTCATCGGCGGCAATGCGCTCGGCTTCCGCCAGCAACGCCTTGCCCAGCCCCTTGTGCTGGGCAGCGTCTGATATCTGCTCGCTAAGCGGTACCTCCGGCCCGAAGATGTGCAGTTCTCTGATAATCGCCAGGTTCCGGTTTAACACGTGCCTCAGGGCTGGAATAGGCACCGCTTGAATTCTCAGCCGGAGCAGGCCGAATAACGTTTCCTGTTCGTCCTCAAAGGACAGGAAAATCTCCTTGCCACCGGAAGCGTCATAGTCCAGCCTGACCAGGTGAGGTTCGCCGATTTCCCGGTTCTGCCGTGCCCGGTGACCATACTCCCGGCAGCGGATGCAATGACACTCGGTGCCCTCCTGTGCCATCAGTATTCTGACCTGATCCCGGATGGAGTCCTTGCAGCCGCCGACAATATACTTGGCGGGTATGTCACGGAGCACCCGTGATATGCGGACATATTTGGGCACTATCGCTTTAATCCGGGCAACCAGGTTTATCATGGTGGCGGTATCATACGGATGGTAGCGTCCATCCCGGTACCACTGCTCCAGCTCGGTGCCCTCCACAACCATTGTCGGGTAGAGCTTAAGACCGTCCGGTTTAAAACGGTCATCGTTGAACAACAGTGCCGACATCTCAAAGTCCTTCTCCGTGGTGGCGCCGGGCAGCCCCGGCATCCAGTGGTGGTAGACCTTGAAGCTATGCTCCCGGAGCAGTCGGGTTGCCTGAGCCACATCGGCAACGGTGTGTCCCCGTCTCACCAGCCGGTATATTTCATCGCTCAGCGTCTGAACACCCAGTTCCACCCGGGTGGTGCCGAAATCAAGCATGCGCTCGATTTCTTCCTGCCCGCACCAATCGGGCCTGGTCTCAATGCACAGGCCGGTACAGCGGTGGCTGGCGGTCTCATTGATTCGCTTGGCTTCCTCCAGGGTTGCTGCTTCCGTGCCGTTCAAGCCGTCATAGCAGTCCTTGATAACCTGGTACTGGTAGTCCTCCGGGTATGCCAGGAAGGTACCTCCCATGATAATCAGCTCTACCTTGTCCGTGGGATGCCCCATATCCGCCAGGATGCGCATTCGGAGTTTAACCTGCTCTCTGGCATCGTAGTCGCACTGTATCGCCCGGAGTACGGCCGGCGACTCCGGGGTATAGCTTTGGGGCGTGAGTGAGTAGGTGGGGCAATACAGGCACTGCCCGGGGCAATTCAAGGGCCGGGTCATCACGGCAACCGGGGTAACGCCGGATATAGTCCGGGAAAGCTTCTTCATGGTATCCTTACTATTAACGGAAGTAATGCAAGTCATTTTTAGTGTAGCAGATTTGTAGTAATGGCAACAATAAAGGATGTGTTTAACCAGATAGCCCCCGGCTGGTATAACTACCGGCACTGGTCAATCTTCCGGCATGAGCTGGAAATGCTGTCGCGGCGGTGGCGGCGGGGCAGATTGCTCAACCTCGGCTGTGCGCATGGTGCTGATTTTCTCCCCTTCAAAGACAGCTTTGAGCTCTATGGTGTGGACTTTTCCGGTACGATGCTGCAGTTCGCCCGGAAGTATTCCCGGAAGTTCGCGTTTGCCGTGAATCTGGCGGCGGCTGATATCAGGGCGCTGCCGTATGCCGATGCGACCTTCGACCGGGCAATAGCGGTGGCTACCTATCATCATATATGTAATAGTGAAGATAGACTGGACTCGCTGCGGGAGTTGCGGCGGGTATTAAAGCCCGGCGGTGAAGCCTTCATCACCGTCTGGAACCGCTGGCAGCCCCGTTTCTGGTTTTCCGGCCGGGAGGTAATGGTACCGTGGCGGGCAAAGGGAAAGACCCTTTACCGGTACTACTACCTGTTTACCTATCCCGAACTGGAGAGGCTGGTACGGCAGGCAGGCTTTCGGGTAGTACGGTCCTTTCCCGAAAATGCCTACCGGTTCCCGGTCAAATATTTCTCCAGGAATATTTGCCTGCTGGTTAAAAATACCGGGTAGCGCCTCTCTTTTATTATTTCCTGTTATCTGCTAGTCTGTTGGTAAGTCTTTTATCAAGAATCAAATCCGGGGGAAAGGGGTGTTAGTGATGTTGATTGCCATCAATTGTCCGAGTTGCAGTACCGAGGGGAAAATGTCTCTGGTTGACCAGGTCTATGAAGGTCCGTACCGTTGCTGGAAGTGCCGGGCACTGTTCACCATCAGGATTGAGGATAACCAGGTCAAGTCATGCGAGCCGCTGAGCCAGGAAGAATTTGACCGCCAGCAAGAGCTAAAAGCCATGCAGGACAAATTCAAACGGGAATAGCCGGGGGTACAATATGGACAGGACAAGGAGGCTACCATCAATGCTTATCCCGACCATAGTTCTGGGGGTGCTGGCAGCGGTCTGTGTTCTTCTTGCTTACCAGAAAGGGGTGTATATTTCGGGACTGAAGTCAGGCGGTACCATGTTGCTGCAGATCCTTCCCCTGCTGGTTTTTGCCTTTATCATCGCCGGCATTATTCCGCTGCTCATTCCTCAGGAGCTGATTTCCCGATGGGTAGGTGCTGAATCCGGCTTCGGGGTATCATGATTGGTACAATTTTTGGCGGGCTGGCACCCGGCGGCCCTTTTGTGAGCCTGCCCATTGCCGCCGGGCTGTTGCCGGATGGGAGCCAATATCGGTACTATGGTGGCGTTTGTTACCGGCTGGTCGCTGCTGGCATTCAGCCGGATGCCAATGGAGATTGCCATAATGGGCTGGAAATTTACGTTAATT
>Ga0180431_10000926_pt1 | contig 41321 bp, 28 predicted proteins | sample SS_ome_11_FD_132459 | JGI IMG/M metagenome (GOLD analysis project Ga0180431, IMG submission 132459) | Hypersaline lake sediment archaeal communities from the Salton Sea, California, USA - SS_1_MS_1 metaG | ecosystem: Environmental > Aquatic > Non-marine Saline and Alkaline > Hypersaline >... | reverse complement strand
TCAGCATCACCTGGATCGCCACCGACAACAGGGGGGTCATCGACTCCGTGAGCATCTACTTCTCCGAAAACGGTGGAGACGATTTCGTGTTGATAGCGCACGGCGAGCCCAACGATTCGCTCTACAGTTGGATTGATCCATCTCCCGTCTCCGATTCCTGTATCGTCATGATCGTTGCATACGATCCTGCGCTGCTGACAGGAGAGGACGAGAGCGATGATATATTCAAGATCGAGCTGTATACCGCGACCGATATGCCACCACGATTCGTTAACGAGCTCAGGCAGAACTATCCCAATCCATTCAACGGCACAACGACCATAACATATTCAGTAGCGTCCAGCAGCCGCGTGGAGCTGAGCATATACAACGTCGCGGGCCAGCTCGTAAAGGTTCTGGAGAGAAGGGAAAAAGCCCCCGGTACATACAGGGTTGTATGGGACGGTCGTGATGATGCAGGGCGAGGTGCGGTTTCGGGCATCTACTTCATGCTTTTCAGGGCCGGCGATTTCATGCAAACCCGTAAGATCGTATACCTGAGGTAACGCCGAAGCTACCCCAGCGTAACCATCAGGATTCCAGCAAAGGCGAGGACCAAAGCCGCCAGTTTCCTCTTGGTGAACGGCTCACCGAGAAAAATCGACGCGAAAACAATCACGTAGATCGTGCTCAACTGGTTCAATATGGCGGCGATGCCGGCCATAGTGTACTTCATGCCGGCTATCCATAGTATAAGCGCCAGAAAGGATCCGGCCACAGTTCCCGTCATAGAATACTTCCATGTCCGCGACGGACGGAAGGCCGAGAATATCTCCCCACGTCTCCTCGACACCAATGCAGCTGGCAGCATAACCGCCAGGCACCCCATCTGCCTTATAGTCGTCGCCCAGAGAACGGGCGACCTGTTCAGAACGGGTTTGGCTATCACGATTCCCAGAGCAAGTGTGGCCATAGCAAGCACACCCCAGACAACACCTATCACGAGCTGCCGAACACTCGTACCGGAAGGAGGATCATGACGGGATGCTGTCAAGACCCCCATGATCACGAAGGCCATGCCCGCGAACTGCCATGCCCCGAGCCTTTCTCCGATAAGTATAAACGCACACAGAACAACAAAGGGTGAGTACAGGCAGTCCACTATGGCCGATATGCCGGCACCCAGGATATTAAGGCTCCGGTGAAACAGAGTGTCCGAGACCGCGATCGCGATTATACCGCTGAGAAACAGTATCAGATAGTCCGATAAAGGGGCCCGGCGCCAGATGGGCTGATCGATCGCGAGCAGCAGCGCTATGAAAAGAACAAATGAGATCACTACCCTGAACAGGTTCAGGGCGAAGGGAGAAACCTTCTCGCCCGATCTCTTGAACAGTATTACGGCCACAGCCCATGCAACGGACGAGAGGAGAGCGAAAAGCTTGCCCATTCGATCACCACCGATAGTCGAAAGGGGCGGAAGAGCACTATCGTATCAATCCTTCCGCCCCTTTGTCTGTACTGCGCAGGAGGATAGCAGGATTACCCGGGTGATACGATCCATGACGCAACGTATCCTGGTCCACATCAAAGCCGGTCCGCCCCCTCACCGCATCAATGTATCGACATCTCCTCCAGCAGATTAGTGGCTCCTACGACCTTATCAAGTAAGAATAGGATGTAGCGGGCATCTACGTTTATATCCCTGGTCAGCTCCTCGTTGAAGATATAATCGGCGGATATGCTCTCGTAGTTCCCGTCGAACGCCGCGCCTATCACCTCTCCGCGCCCATTCAGGATAGGGCTGCCGGAGTTGCCACCCGTGATATCGCACGTCGAAAGAAAATCGACCGGAAGATCGCCCGTCACTTCATCGGCGTAGATCCCGAAATCCCCGCTTTCGTGAAGCTGCATTAGTTTTTCCGGACAGTCGAAAGGCTCCTCACCGGTATATTTCTCGATTACGCCTGAGAGGGTCGTAATGTAATCGTAGTTCACTGCGTCACGTGGAGAGTAGCCCTTGACAACACCGTAAGTCAGCCTCATCGTGCTGTTGGCGTCCGGATAAAGCATCCCGCCCTTCCACTCGGCGAAGGCTTTGATAAGCTCGGGTCTTAGCATCGTTATGGCCCCCATGAAGGCCCTGTCTCTCTCCTCCTGTGCTTTGATCTCCTCCTTGAGCATTTCCGCGAAATCGATGAACGAGTCACCTTCCTCGAGCAGCTCCCCCCTGGGAAGATCGAACATCCTGAGCCTCTCTTCGGCCGATTGGAGCTTGGAACCTGCGTACAGCTTCTCGATCAAGGCATCGACCTTCTCCTCAATGGAATCCCCATCCATTGTCTCAAGCATTGTGTCAAACGCTTTTACCCTGGAATTCTCCGGGCATTCCGCAGCGAGCAACATGAAGTATTTCAGGACCTTCTTGTCGGTATCCTCGTCAAAGCTTCTCTGCATTATCCCGAGCCTCTGCTTCATGCGCGGCACATCCCTTTCCTGGTAACCTTGCTCCCTCTCGAGGTCCTCCTTTTCCTTTTCCTCGCTCCAACGGCTAATGGAAACAGCCGCACCCATCATCTGACAGGCGAATCCAGAGAACCTCATTATCAGATTCTTCATCCTGGTCAATTTTATATCCTCGTACAGGGCGGCTATCTCCGGCAGAACATGCCCGTATTTCTTCTTCATTTTTTCGCTGCCGTCGAGCCATTCCATGAACTCCTTCTCTTCCTCCAGCTTTCGGTTCAATAATCCGGCTTTCTTGAAACCTTCGAGCATCCCCTCGCTGTTCTTCATAGAGTTGTTGAACCTGGCATCGAAAGAGGCCACCTTGATCGCGACTGCCGGATCCGACCGGGCCGCTTCATTGAAGATGCCCAATAGATCCCCGAACATCTCTATGCGCTTTGGATAGCTGAAATTCTGATTGTGCTCTATGGAATACGACGACCGGTAGCGCATGGTAGAAGCGGGGTATCCTATGACCATTGTGAAATCGTTTTCCCGTACGCCCCGGGTCGACATGGCCAGGTGCACACCGGGCTCGTACGGCACGTTGTCCTCTGAGTACTCGGCTGAGCTCCCGTCCGGAGCAACATACGCCCTCAGGAACGAAAAATCACCCGTGTGGCGAGGCCACATCCAGTTGTCGATATCCCCGCCGTAATTGCCTATCGATCCCGGCGGCGCGAATACGATCCGAACATCCTTGATCGGGAAGTATGTGAACAGCTTGTAATTCATCCCGCTGTAGAAACTGGACACCCTGCACTCCACGTCCCTTTCACCCTCGGCCTCCTTGACTATCTCCTTGATACGCAACTCGATCGATTTCTGGCGCTCGAGGGGGCTCATATCGTCCTTCACGGCATCTAGGACCTTCTTTGTTACGTCCTTGATCGACATCAGAACAAGGGCTCTGTATCCCGGAGCCTCTATCTCTTCGTCGAAACTCCTTGCATTGAATCCGTCCCTGATGTAGTTGTTCTCCTCGGTGCTCGCCCGCTGCAGGGCGGTGAAAGCTACATGATGGTTCGTTAGAATGAGCCCTTTCGGTGATACGAACGATCCCGTACCGCCTCCCAAGTTCACGATCGCATATGCAATCCCGCGGCCCTTGCCGTCATAGATCTCGTCTTTCGATAGCTCGAGACCCATGGCTTTTATCTGTTTCATGATAGTCTTGTCGAGCTTGTCGAGCTGCCACATACCCTCATCAGCGGATACGGAACCGGCAAGCAAAAGAATCGCTATGAATACAACGAACATCCTCGATCGCATAGTCCAGCCTCCTTTCCGGGCACCGATACAGCTTGGTACGCTCAATGAGCCGGAATGGTAACACGAATCCTGTAGCCGCACAAATGAAGAATTACCATTTGCGCGGAATGAGCCGTATGCACCTGTACGGTTGAATTGGGTCGAGCCTACGAATCGAATGAATTATGAGCGGCGGTTTGGGGATACGGCTTATAACCGGTCGTTCTAGTATTCCTGCAGGACCTTATCCCATTTTCTTGCGGCGGCGACCCTCTTCCTCACAAGTTCCACTATCCTTGGATTTGCGGTTTGCTCCCGCAATTCCTCCCATTCCTTTATCGCCTGCTGCACCTCTCCCATATGGGCATGGAGGTAACCCTTGATGAACATCGCTTTCTGGTTGTTGGGCCTGATGCTTCTAGCCTTCTGAAGATAGACCAGCGCTTCGCTCAGCCTGTCCATCTTGTAGAAGATCTCACCCAGCATCCTGAGAGCATCGAAACAATCCGGGTCGATCCTCAGCGCTTTCTCGAACTCGGAAGCCGCCTTGTCCAGATTGAGCTTGCCGTAATAATCCATTCCGCTCTTGACGAGATCCCTCAGTTGTATCTCCGTGTCGACACCCTGATCTTCGGCACTCTCGTCGTTCACAAGCTCTATAACGCTCATGACGACAAGGCCGTATATCAACTTGCTCGTGGTGAAAAGATCCTCATTCACGGCATCGTTGACCTCGCTCACGGTGCGTTTCCCGTCTATCAATGATAGGATCTCCCACTCCCTGGGTTTGAGGTTCAACCTGTGCCCCTCATCATTTCCGGGACACAACCTGAAAATGGAACGGGTGGACGGGACCTTGCTCTTTATGTTGGACCATTCATCTATTCTTCTCGCACCTTCCAGTATAAGGTTCTCCGTGTTCAGCGGGACGACTATTTCGTGCTTTGGATTCGGCTCCTCCTCCATGAACCGATACTCCCCGCTGTCCCATTTGAAGACTTCATACACGTACTCCCTTATACGGCGGGCGAAGTAACTCTCGAGGTGTGTTCTGCTCGATATCCCTTCGCCTTCAAGGCACTCCAGTAATCCCTCGTATCCGTCGGCCCTATCATCCAGCTTATCAACAGAGTTTTCATCCAGCAGCCCCCAATCCACCAGGATCGTAAAGATAGACTTGGGCGTCCCGCTGTGTATCACGGCGAAGCAGACACTTCCGTCCAGAAAATTGACCTGTGCTTCGTTGTTGCCAGGCGCATCGTATATGATGAGGCGTCCCGTCTTGCGATTGAGATGGAGCACCTGGAAAAGCTCAAAAAGTCCGAGTTCTTTTATGGATGACTGAATGGTCATGGGAGTCTATTCCTTTCCGCATCTCATATTTCCAGCTTGAGGTCATCCAGGGAATCCTTATCCTCATCGCACTCACTTTCCGGCTCCGAGTCACTTGGATCTTCCATCTGCTCCGTGCCGGAAAATGCTTCTAATCCATTAAGGCCGTCCTCACATTCATGATCGTTGCTGTCACATCCATCCAGTCCGGAGACAAGCAAATCCTGTATCTTGTCGAAGCGGCGGTTGGCCCCCGCCTCCAGCAACTCGATCAGCTCATCCCCGGGCTCCATGTCGACCGAATGCCGAACCTTGCAAGGTTCGGTCAAGAAATGATCACCAAAAGCAATGTAGAAATCCATTCCGGTATATCGCTTGTTGATCTTGGATCCTTCGATAATGGCGTCGATCGCACCCTGAAAATCCTCTTCTCTCAGCGATATCATCCCCTTTAGGTAGTGCGCATCGCTGTGACCGCGGTCGAGGGAAAGGGCGCTTTCCAAATCGAATAGTGCCAGGGTCATACGGTTTAGCTTATAGTTCAGAAGCGCACGTTTTTCATATAGAAGAGCACTTTTCCCCATAAACGCCTCCAGCCGCTGGAGGAGGTTTTCGGCCATCAGGTATTCTTCCTTGAATAATATGCACGTCATGAAGTTGTAATTCAGCTCCATATTGTACAGATGCTTGTTCAAGCCCATCTTGAACATCTTCTCCGCATCCTCGAGAAGACCGACCTGATACAGAAGCACACCGATATTGTTCATGGCATCGGCATCCGTCGAATTGAGCCGGTAAGCCTGCAGATAACATATAGCGGCCTTTCGCAGGCTCCCCATGCGGTGGTACAGACACCCGCACAACCTGTACGCGTCGGGATTCTCCCTGTTTTCCACCAAGGCCTTATGAAATGTGGACAGCGCCTTGTCATCGTTGTTATCAACCAGATGAACCTTGCCTATCTCGATAAGAACACGGTCCTTGTCGGGCATCTCCTGAAGAGCTTTTCTGAACTCGTTCAAGGCCTCAGCGAGATACCCGCGCTCCCTGTAAGCGGAGCCGAGCGTAAAGGACGTGCTCTCGAGGCTAGGAATCTCCTTCCCCATTCCTCCACTCCCGTATTTCTCCCTTTCCTCCTCGCGATCGGAGAGCGCCAGGTTGGCCTCCGAGCTCTGGAACGTGGGATTCAGCCTAGACGCTATACGGCTTTCCTCCAGTGCCTCTTGGAGTTGACCAACATCGCCGTATGCGAAGGACAGGAGAAAATGTGATCTCCAGTATTCGGCGTCCAGCTTTATGGCTTTTCTAAGCTCCGAGATCGTCTCCTCGGTCCTACCGAGGTTGTAGTAAATCTCCCCGAGATCGGTATGAAACACCGCGGATTTGGAGGCGTCCTTACTGACGTATTGGTAGTGCTCGAGCGCTTGCTGATAGAGCCCACGTGCTTTCAACACGCTGCCCAAGTGCATCCTGGCAAGAAAATGATCCGGCTTCTTCTCCACAATCCCACCAAAGGTCCTTGCAGCTTCCTCGAACCTTCCCATGTTTTGATAACTCACACCCAGTCTGAGAGCAGCCTCCATGCTTTCGGGATCTTTCTCGACCTCCGTCCTCCACCGGTTCACGTCCGGATCTTCCATCTTTGTTTCCTTGAATAGGAAACGGAGGTTTTCCCTTGCCAGATCGAATCTGGGATCGATTTTGACGGCTTCCTTGAATTGGGCTATCGCCTCTTCATACATCCCCTTTCTGAAGTACAATACCCCGAGATTATTCAATGCACCTGGATCGTTGCGATCCACCCTCGATGCAAAACTTTTAAGAACCTTATGATCCCTTTTCTTCAATTCAGCCATATACGGCCCTCTCTATCTGTAGGATTAGACGTTCGCGGCCTGGTTGAGCACCTTGGTCACGACCTCGATGACACGAGAAGGATTGAACGGCTTAATCAAAAAATCCTTTGCTCCTGCATTCAATGCTTCCCTGACCAGAGCCTGCTGGCCGAGCGCACTGCACATGACAATCCTGGCTCCGGAATCCATCGATATTATCTCGCGTACCGCGTCTATTCCGTTCTTTTCCGGCATGATGATATCCATCGTGACGAGATCCGGCTTGAGCTCCTTGTAACAGTCGACAGCCTTCAATCCGGTATCCGCCTCTCCTATGACCTCCATACCGTTCTCAACCAGGATCTCGGAGATCATCTTCCTCATGAATATCGCGTCATCGACTACTAGCACATTGCCTTTAATCACAGCTGCTCCTTTCTTTTATTCCACTCCTAATGCATTGAAAATAACCTCGACTGACTCGGTAGTCGGAACGAAGAACAAAAATCCCTTGCATTCATCTCTTGCGATCGTAAATGCCGTTTCCAAGACAAGCGCGTAGTCGGATTCGAAACTCAAATCCACGAGTATCGAATCCACGACGGCCCCGAGCATATCGTGCGATAACTGAGGGACGGAATGCATGAGCGGCTTCTCGACGAACGAGGCAAGGCTGTTGAGATAGCAACCGCACATTATGTTGCCGATCTCCTTGAGGACCGACAGGGAGTACTCGTCGTCCAGCTGATCGCCGTCCACATTCCTGCCCGTCGCCATCTCGACCATCCTCTTGGCCTCCGGATAGGGAAATATCAAGAACATCATCCCTCGGAAATCCTCGCTATACCCCTCGATATAGACAACCGACACCATTGATTCCGGTCCGTTGAATAACGTGTAAATGATCTGAAGCGGGATGATATCCACGTTCGTTATGGATATATCGACCCTTTTGTCAAGCAATTCCGAGAGTCCGGTCACGGCGTGTGCCGAACCGATATTCCCGATTTCCTTTAAAGCGTCAACTCTCAAGTACGACGGCCTCTTGATTTGATTCATTACCACACCTTCCTTCGAAGAAGATTCTTGGATCCCATATGAAGGCAATGTTCCCACTGCCCAATATTGTCGCACCCGACACGCCACCGGCACCCCTCACTATCGTTGGAAGACTCTTGATCACGACATCCTGCTGACCGACGATCCTATCCACAACGATCCCCAATGTCCCCTCGTCGATTTCAACAATGATGATCTTCATGTAACGTGATTCGCCTGAACTTGCGTCGAAATTGAAAACCTCCCATGGCTTCACCACCCTTACCGGACCATCCCCTGAAGTGAATACCGTTTTACCACGGACGGTTTTCAGCAATGTTCGGTCTACGCGGACCGTTTCCCTCACATATTCGATCGGGAGCGCGTGAATGCTATCACCCACGTTGAATATGAGCGCCTTGATTATGGACAGGTTGATCGGCAGTTGCAGAAAAACAGTCGTTCCCTCCCCCTCAGTAGAATCTATTCGCATGGAGCCGCCCAGGGAATCCGTCGCTTCCTTGACCACGTTCATCCCAATACCTCTGCCTGAATACCTGCTGATATTCTCTCTGGTGCTGAATCCGGGTGTCGTGAGTATTCTGCACAGATCCTCCTGCGATAGCTCCGGCTCGGAAATCCCGCCCGGCCCGTCGGGAGCCTCCCTTTTCATCACCTGCTTCAGATCTATTCCCCTTCCATCGTCCCGGACCTCGATGACGACGAAGTTTCTCTCCCTCTCGGCCTTGAGAACCAGTTTTCCCTCGGCTTTTTTCCCGGCTGCCTCACGCTCTTCCGGAGATTCAATGCCGTGATCGATGGCGTTTCTTATCAGGTGAATCAAAGGATCAACCATGTTCTCAAGGACGGTCCTGTCGAGCCCTATGTCTGAGCCTACGATTTCGTAGTTGACCTTCTTTCCGAGTTCTTTCGACACATCCCTGACCAGACGCTTGAATCTTTGAAATACTTGTCCGACCGGAACGAGCCTGGCCTCCACGACCTCTTTCTGAATATCCGAGATCATCCTCCCGGCAGAAGCAAGCTCTTCTATGAGTGGTTTTGAGTGTAGCTCACGTGCAATGCTCCCCAGGCGGATATGGCTGATTATCAGCTCGCCTACTATATCCATCAGAACATCCAAACGGTCCAGATCGACCCTGGTCGATTGGACGCTGGAATGATAGTCCCGTTGCTGTTCTCCGTCAGGAATCGCCTTTTTTTTCATTGATGAACCGATACTGATGGAACCGTCTCCAGATGAGATCTGACGGTTGCAGATCGGAGACAGGAGCTTCATGATCTCCGAGAGAATGTCCTCTTCCGAATTGCCTATACTGCCGTTCAACACGCACTCTACCAGCTCGCGGATCAGATCACTGGCACGAAGCATGATATCCGCCTCACCCGGAGAAACGGTTATCTCTCCCTTTCTGTATCTATCCAGAACATTTTCCAGGGTATGACTCGCCCTCACCACGGATTCGTATCCCATGGCTCCCGACATGCCCTTCAGATTGTGGGCGTTACGGAACAGCTCATCTATGCAATCCTTCACATCCTCCTCGCTTTCGAGCTTCATCACCCCGTTCTCCAGGGCCTGGAGGATGTCCCGTGATTCATTCATGTAGAGCGTCTTATAGTCATTAACTTTCATGCATGTGTTCCGTATGTCTTAATTCCCTGATTTCCGTAGATATGCTCTCTGCAATCTCATGAAGAGGGACAATCCTGTCGGCATAACCCTCCTCGATAACAGCTCCGGGCATACCGAAGATCATGCTGGTCGCTTCATCCTGAGCTATGATTCTCCCACCGTACCTACGGATCGCGGCGCAACCGGCCAGCCCATCCTTGCCCATTCCGGTCAGCACAACACCAAGTAATCTCCTTTTGAATACAGGAGCGAACGATGTCATGGCGAAATCCAGAGAGGGACATGCGGTTTTCAATCGGACATTACGAGGGAGGAACATAACACCCGGCTCCCCGTCGTGATCGTCGTACAGGAGATGTCCTCCACCGGGCGCCACCAGCACCGTCCCCGGCAGGATCAGGTCGCCCTCTTCCGCTTCACGAACGGTCAGACCGGATATACTGTCCAGTCTCTCGGCCAAGTAGCGTGTAAAATCGGGCGGCATGTGCTGTGTTATAATTATGCCGGCCGCAAGATCACCGGGAAGCCGCGGGATGATATCCACCAGCGCATGCGGGCCGCCTGTGCTTGCCCCTATGATGACAACACCCGCCAGTTCTTTTGAATGCATCTTGGATCGCTTAATATCGAAATCATACTCAGTCGGTGCGAATCTCACCTTGGAAACGTCGACCGCGGCCGCCAGCCTGACCTTGGATATGAGCTCTCCCACCGGAAAGCTCATTCCTTTTCTCGTCTTTGCCACGAAATCGACCGCTCCATACTCGAGGCTCGTCAGTGCCTCTCGAGCGCCCTCCGATTTATATGCGCTGAGAATGACAACGGGAGTCGGCCATTCACTCATTATGTAGCGTAGCGTCTCGACACCGTCCATAAGGGGCATCTCCAGATCAAGTGTCACACAGTCCGGTTTTAATTCGACGATTTTCCTCAACACCTCCCTTCCGTCCTCCGCAGTACCGACGACCTTGATCCCGGGATCGCTTTCCAACGTGTCGATTATCATTCTACGCATGAAGGTCGAATCCTCTCCGACAAGTACTTTAATCCTGCTTTTGTTCCTATCCCTGTCATCCTGTCCCATTAATAAATCTCCTTATTGCCGTATGCGTCTCTTACCTGAACACTCCCGTCCGAGACATCGAATACGATGCTTCTTCCCTTGGTTCCACCGACACATTCGGCCACTATCGGAATCCCTTCCCTGCCGAGCTCCAACCTTGCCGCATCGATATTGGCGGTGCCTATCTGAACGATGCTCCTGCTGCCGGCAACGTGACTGAACATCCTGGCTCCTCCGAAAATCTTGGCCTCGAGCCTATCCCTCACGCCCCCCCTACTGAGCATCCTCGACACCATCAACTCGACCGCAGAATCAACAAACTTGGCTCTGTTGCAATTGTTCTTCACCTTGTTTCTCTCCGGGTGCATAACATGCGCTAGAGCGCCTATTTTCGATCTCCGATCATATATCACTATCCCCAAACATGATCCCAGGGCCAACGTCATCATCCTCATGGGGGCCATTCCAATCCTGTACTGGGCCAGTCCAACCTTCACAAGCGGTCCCTTTATGCTGAAGTTAACCATGTGTTGTCCGTCCGGAAACCGCGCCCGTTATCAAATGCCGGCACACAGATGGAAGGGATACCGCTCCTTGCAATCGCCTCTATCCGGCCGTCTTGCAGTCCGAGGCCAGTTCCTTGATATTTTGCATGCCGTAAACCAGTTTGCCGGGATCAATACAGACGATCATCCTTCCCGACATCTCGATTATTCCTATTACCGTATCGCCGCAATCATGCTCATCCCGAATATCGGGAGAGGATTTAATAGAATCCGGCGAGACCCTGACGACCTCCATGACTTGATCCACGATAAATCCAAATCCTCCACCCTCCGAATCCAGGATAATCACGCGCCTCTTTTTAGGTTCAGTCTCCAGCTCGGTTTCGATCCCCAGGATCTCATGGATTCTTATTACCGGAACGATCTCCCCGCGAAGGTTGATCACACCCTCGAGAGGATTTTCCATTCCCGGAACATGGAACGTTTCCATCGGACGAATGATCTCCTTGACCATCCATACCGGAATCCCGTAATTTTCTTCACCGAGCTTGAATGTAACCAGCTGTATATCCTGCTTGCGGCTTCCGCCGCCTTTTTCTAAATCCATGTTTCTCACTCCAGATCCTTCGCTGCGATCAGATAGTTGTTGCGCCCTCCACCTGGAAACCATCAACCGAAGAGAAGCACCTGACATGCTCCCTTAGTTGTATGGCGAGTTCGCTTAGTTTTTGCGCTGAAGACGCTACATCCTCCATACTCGAACTCATCTGCTCCATGGATGCGGCGGTTTCCTGTGTGGAAGAGGCGTTCTTGCCGGCGCTGCCCGATATTTCATCGATGGAGCCGATAACGTTATTCATACCTCGGCTCAGCTCCCTGGTCGCCGCCGAGATGCGCCTGACCATATCGCTGGAACTGTTCAGTACCTGAACGATTTCATCCAGTGAACCTCCGGTTCTGGTGATGACTTCCTTACCCTCGGTTACTTCCTTCGAACCCAGCTCGATACTCCTGACCGCTGTATGGGTGTCCTCCTGGGTCTGCTGGATCAACGACGCAATCTCTTCGGCGGCTTTTGCGCTGCCTTCCGCCAGCTTCCTCACCTCGTCGGCGACGACGGCGAATCCGCTACCCGCTTCACCCGCCCTGGCCGCCTCTATAGCGGCGTTGAGAGCAAGTAGATTCGTCTGATCCGCTATATCCGTGATCACGTCCACGATCTCACCGATCTGATTGGATCTTTCCCCTAGATGACGTATTATCTCCGCGGATTCCTTTATGACATTGTAAATCTCGTTGATCTTCTCAACGGCCTCTTTTGCCGAATCCCCGCCCTTAGTTGCAGTTTCCGATGCGTTTGCAGCTGCGGACGCCGCCAGCTCGGCGCTGTTCACTACCTGTTTCACCGAGCGTTCCATATTCTTGATTTCCCTGGTCATTTCCTCCACCTTTTGCGCCTGCAGATCCGAGGACTTTGCAATGTTCTGTACAGTGAAGGATGTCTCTTCGGAAATTGAATTTACTTCCTCGGTGGAGGCTGAAAGCCCCTGTGCAGACATATTGACCTTGTCGGACGTGTCACGGATCAATCTGATGATCGAGTTGATATTATTGAATATTTCGTTAAGCTTCGAGGCCAGTTCCCCCAGCTCGTCGTCGGAATTTATCTCTATCCTCTCACTGAATTCTCCCGCATTCATAGCCAGGGCCGTGCTTTTGCCGATTATCCTGCGCAGCGGTTTTTTAACCACAAAATATATAATTGAGCTGTATATCAAGCAGAGAACCGTCATGCTGATAGCCACCGCCATAAACACGGATAAACGCATGCTCGAATGCATTTCTTTCTCAATGCCATCTTCAAACGATATCCTTACCTTCTTTTGACCGCTCGTTCCGAGCGGGAACACGGCCTCGAGATGCTCCTTCTCCGGTACCGCGCGATTGCCTCCAGTTGCGTCCACCAGGGCTGCATCGGTGGGCATTAGATCCGCGGATACCAGAACGTTGCCGGAAGAGTCCAGGATTTCTATTCCCCCTATACAGGGATAGATATTTTTGAGCTTCTCCGTCGTTTTCAGAAGTTCCTCCTGGCTTTCATCACCCCCGACCGAGGACAACGCCGAAGATATCGACGCAGCCATAAGACTGCTCCTTCTCTTCTGCGCTTCCGTTACATTCTTGTCTGCAATTCTTTCGATTGCAAAAGTGACGAAAAGGCAGAGAATCAAACCAACCGTCATCGTTGCATAAATGATCCTGCTGTTTATGGATCTTCCTATTTTGAAGAAACTCATTCTAGACCTCCTCAAAGCGAATCGGATTTAACCTCTTCCTGTAGATCTTGCTGCGGGGAACGACCAGCTCGAATATTTCCATCCCTTTGCTCGTTACCGCTTCACACTTGCCCAAGATAAGAATCCCTCTTTCATTCAACGAAGCACCGAAATTGCCGATCACATCATCGCGCACGGAATGGTTGAAATGTATGAGCACATTCCGGCAAACGACCAGATCCAGCATCGTGAAAGGTGATTTTGAAAACAGATCGTGCACAATGAATTTCACATTGCGCCTGATCCTATCGGAGATCCGGTAACCATCACTGCAGGTTTGAAAGTAGCGCGGCCTAAGGATATGAGGTGGCACATACTTCACCTTGCTTTCGCTGTAAATTCCCGCCCTGGCAACAGAGCAGGAATCCTCCGATACATCGGTGCCGAAAACCTCTATTCCCAATGGAAGCGTTTCTTTTTGTATTAGATGATCCAGAAGAATCGCTATGCTGTATGCCTCTTCGCCCGTGGAGCACCCGGCGCTCCAGACCCTGATAGTATTATAACCCGACATCCGTTTTCTCTCGACCAATCCGGGGAATACTTTCTTGGTTATGGCTTCGAAGACATCACTATCGCGGAAAAACTCCGTAACGTGTATCGTCACGGTATCGAGCAGCTCATCTATCTCCCCGGGAGCCTCTCTGAGCCTGTCTAAATAATCATCGAGGTTACGGCAGGACAGTTGCGCCATTCTGTGCCATACCCTTCGTCTCAAGCATGAACAACGGTATTTGGAAAAATCGATTCCATGCCTCGTGCGCACGAATTCGATCAATTCACCTATGTCCAGAACGTTGCTCGATACCATTAGTGCCCCGGAGTTATTGAATCACCCGACCGCTTCTTCCCCCGTTACGCAATATCGCGATCAATCAAACAGCTAAAGTTTTTTATCAATTAACCGATAAGAATCGGGGGATTGTATTGGGAATCGAATTTGCAAATGGCATACCATTAAAGCACCTAGCTTCAATTATAGATAAATCATCGGGCGTCCCTGGTATTGTGATAACTAACTTAATTAAAGATAGTTGCTTGTGAGGAACCAGAAATCGAAAGACCGAATAGGGAAGGATTGGGAAGTATAGAGATAATCAAGTAATTATGCACCGCTATATTGCTTTTTGCAATCGAGGTGCCGTGGAGGATGACATGCATGATTTAACGATCAAATACGTCGACGCCTTTACAACAAATACATTCAGCGGCAATCCGGCCGCTGTGATAACTGACGCCGCAGGACTCACAATCGAGGAGATGCAAAGCATAGCAAAGGAAATCAATATCTCTGAGAGCACGTACGTCACTAAACCGGAATCTAAAAACGCGATGTTCCGGATAAGATTCTTCACTCAGAGCAATCAGCTCGATCTGAGTGGACACGCAGTCATCGCTACCTGCTACGCCCTAATCGAGGAGGGTAGAGTGCGGCTGGATGACGGAAAGACCACCGTTATGATTGAAACCAACCTGGGTGATGTACCTCTGGATATTTATTTCTCCAAGGATACATACCAAGGAAACGCCGATAGCACCACCGGGAACCGTGACGGAAAGATTCTGAATGGTGTCAACAAAGGCAGGCTCGATCGCATAATGATCCATCAGGATGCCGGAACTCACGAAAAATCCAGGATATCCATAGAAGAGATTTCAGATATCCTGGATATCGATCCCATGGAAATCAAAATGACGGGACTACCGATGGAATTCGTCTCGAACGGCCAGCACCAATTCATGATACCGGTCGGACACAGGGAAACCCTTCTCAACCTGAAACCGGATCTGATAAGACTGAGCTTAATGAACGCTAGATACGGAATAGAGACAAACGACATCTTCACTCTCGATTCAATATCCGAGGAATGCATCTCATACTCCAGGCATTTCGCCCCTGCGATCGGACTATGGGAAGACCAGGGTTCGGGCAATGCCGCAGCAACGATCGGGACTTATCTGACGAGGCACGGAATCACCTCTACAAGAAACATGATAATGGAGCAGGGTAAAGATGTGCACAAGCTGGCCAGGATATTCGTTGAGATAGACTATGCCGACGGCTCCTTCAATTCCGTTAAGATGGGCGGACTTGCAACAACTTCCATATCACGAAAGATCAATGTATCCGAAGGCAAGGTAGTGATAATTTAGCATCCCGGGCACCTAGGGATGGCTTGAAATAATAGCTGCTGCAACCCGGTCGCAAAACGGTCGCCCGCCGTTCGATTCCGCAGTTGGCAATCTGAAGTTACTTGATTGGTTTCAGGCCTGTTACAGTTTCTTTGACTTCCTTTGGCTTGTAGTACAAAGGAAGTGAAAAATAGAAGGTCGATCCCCTTCCACGTTCGCTGTCCACCCAGACCTTCCCCCTGTGAAGATCTACGTAGTGCTTCACCAGCCTCAGCCCGATGCCCATTCCATCTGACGATCTCGCAACGCCGCCATCTATCTGAGTGAAGTTGTCGAACAGATACGGGATATCCCTTTCGTCGATCCCTTTTCCGGTGTCCTTCACCGAAACCACAATTTCCCTCTCGAGTTGTCTCGACGAGACAACGACCTGTCCATTCCTGCCCGTGTATTTTATAGCGTTGTTGAGCAGGTTGACACATACCTGTCTCATCCTCAACGGATCGAAAAACATGATCGGGATTCCCGGATCGAGGCTGCAATTGATTTCGATGTTACGCTGCTGCGCCAGAGGTTCTACCAGCTCTATCGAGATCCTTATTATCTCATTGATGCTGCCCTCCGTGACATCCAGCATCGTTTCCGAGATCTCCACCTTCGACAAATCCAGAAGATCGTTTATCAAACCGAGGAGCTTATTGGATTGTTCCTCAATGATCTTTAGAAACTGCGTTCGTGTTTCCAGGTCGATGGATTCATCATCCTCATTAAGAGTACTGGCATATGCCATAATGATAGAAAGAGGCGTTCTAAGCTCGTGGCTGATCCTCCCGAGGAATTCGCTCTTGAGGTGATCGAGTTCCCTCAGCTTCTTGTTGATGGTCTTGAGTTCCCTGTTCTGAATGGTTATCTTCTCCTGCAACACCTTCCTGTCCGTCACATCATGGGCTATCATTATTATATATGGATGCTCCTTTATCTTTATAGTGGTCGCGTCAGTATCCATGTATATTATTTCACCGTTTTTCTTGAGAAAGGGCGTTTCGGCCAGCTTACATACCTCCCCACGCACAATCTTGTAGAAAATCCTTTTGACCTCGTCGCGACGGGAGGGCGAGGTGAACATGAACAGTTCGTTGCCGATAACATCTTCCGCGGAATAGCCGAACAGCTCGAACGTGTAATGATTGCACTCGATGATCTCACCCGCGAAATTGACAAGAATTATCACATCGGTTGCGTTGTCAACAAGTTGCCTGTACTTCTCCCCCAGGTCTTTCAGATCCAGCAGCAACTGTGATTTCTCGATTGCGATAGATGTAAACTGGCTGAATTTCTTGACGAGCTCAAGATCGAGCGGCGTGAAATGATTATTTTCGTAACTACCTATGTTCACAGTCCCTATCAATGAGTTTTTGGCGATAAGAGGCACAACTATATCCGATTTCAGGTTGTCCTCCTTCATGATCTCATTGAATCTTTTATCTTCGGGAATATTGCCACGTAAAATCGGTTTCTTGTGAATAGCTACCCATCCAATGAGATTCGACTCATCAAGGGGAACATATCTTCCCTCGCTCAATTTCTCCCCGCTTTTACGTGCGACATGGCGAATATAAAGGCAGTTTTCGTCCTTTTCGTAGATCGCCACACATCCTATATCGTAGTCTATGACCCTTGATAGCTCGGTCGAGATCGTAGATAGAATATGCTCTAGACCAAGCTTCGAATTTATCGCACTGGCGATTTCCATAATAGCCGAGAGCTGAAGTTGCTCTTCGTTGCCGATCGAATCCCCGGTGCCCTGCCAGACGGCTATATCATCCGGTATTGAAAGACCGGACATATTATCTCTTGCTCCGGAGCCCACTGCAGTAGAATCAGCTTCGACCATTCCCGCTGAAGAATGCGTCACCGCGAACAAGGGATCGGCATCAATCGGCGGACCCTTACCGTTGCAGTTTAATCCTGTATCATCGTCGATGGGAGGGGCTTCCCCGGAGGCCGCCGTATCCCCGTCAGCCGGATTCTCCATTCCCTGCTCCGGCTCCCCCCCGTTCGTTCCACCGGGATAGAATGTCTCTGAAATCGGATCTCCGCCCTTATTCAATACCGTTTCCTCCAACTCATTTTGCAATCCGTGATGGACTGATGGGTATACCGAAAGTGCGCCGTCGTCGGACGAGATAACATAACATCTACGGTTAAGCGCCGTGGAATCCGCATTGACGCTTAAGTTGCTGAAAATACAATTCGTTCGTCAACCGGCTAACGGAGCGCAAGATGCAGGAAATATTCCATTTTATTGGCAACCGGGACATCTTTCTAGAGCGGGAAGTCTAATGGAGGGAATAAGCGCATATCCCCTTGATCGATCGCCGATCGCAAAGGCGCACCCGGCATCTCAGAGATGGCAGAAACTAAGGATGGATATGTCTATAGTGAAATGATAGGCCGGCCCGCGTATGAGCCGTGGAATAACGGTGGCGGCTTTAAGATTTATAATGGCGGCTATTTCTTGAAGGAGAACCTGCTCTTGAAATGTCTGAGCTTTAGATCCCTCCCGTACTCGACGTTGACACCGGGCACCTTATCCCTGAATTCATTGAGGATCTTTATCGACTCAACTACCGAGAAAAGATCCTGATCCTCGTATGTCAGCCGGGGCACGGCGGCTCTGACGAAATTAACGCGAGGCTCGGGTGGGATCTCTCTCTTACCGTCGAATCTGCCGAAGGCATATGTCCCGAGTTCACATACCCTGTGCCCCGCAATCAGCAAAAGTGCCGTAAAAGCTATACCCATGAATTCGCCGCTTTCACCGGCGCCATCGAAGAACCTGTCCATATCGATATAAACTGCATGTCCACCCGCCGGCTTGATTACGGGGATCCCACTATCCGACATCTTTTCGGCGAACCTTCTTACCTGGCCTATCCTGGCCTCGAGGTAATCCCTTCCCGTAACCGTACGCAGACCGCAGGAGATACCCTTCAGATCTCTCCCGGCGAGCCCTCCGTATGTCGGGTGTCCCTCAGTCATAATTTGAAAATCTACAAGCTTCTCCCTGAAATGCGGGAATATCGAATCGAACAGGCTGTCACTCTTGATGCACATTGCACCACCGATGTTGACGAGACCGTCCTTCTTGAGACTGATATGAAAGCCGTCCACGTGTTCGAACATCTCGTGGACGATTTCACCGATCTCCTTAACCGCATAACCCTCTTCATTGCGTTGAATGAACCAGGCGTTTTCAGCGAACCTGCATGCATCGAAGAAGAACGGTATACGATGGCGTTCGGCTATGCCGTGGATCTCTCTAATATTAGCCATCGAAACGGGCTGCCCGCCGCCGGTGTTGTTGGTTATCGTAAGATAAATAAGCGGCACCCTGTCCGGTTCGTTCTCCAGTAGGTTCTCGAGCTCCTCCGTATTCAAATTCCCACGGAAGAAGAAATTCTCGTTGTTCGCTATATGCTCTTTACAGGGCATATTAAGGGGTATCATCATCTTGTCTTCTATGTTACCTTCTGTCGTATCGAAATGGGAATTGCTCGGAATAATATGGAACGGCCTGTTATCCGCTCCTGTATCCCTCCGGTTGACCGAGATCTTCGATTCGATCCTCTCTCTCAACCCTTCAAGTAGTCCGTTCGAGAGAGCCCTTGCCGTTCCCTCCGGCCTGTTTTGAAGCTCCCTGCGCAGAACCGAGAAAAAAGCGTTTTCGGCAGCCCTGCCCTGATGAAATATGAAAAGGTTTTCATCTCCTACAATACCGGAGCCTTCTCCACCCATCCACCCACTTCCGAATGTGCTGCCAAACTGCTCTTTCATCTCGAAGTAGCCCTGGTTGGAGCCATATGCCTCATCGCCCATGAGCATTGCCGCCCATTGCTGAATTGTCATCGTGGTCGTTCCGGAATCGGAGAGGAGATCACAGCCCGGTATCTTGTCTGCTCTGAACAGGAAGGGATTGAGTCCGGCTTCACCAATGAGAATATCCCTTCTCTCCTCGAACTCCTCGATCGAGCAGTCCCTGAAACGAACAGCAGCGTTCCTGTACGGTCTGGGCCTGAAATAATCGCCCGGCAGAAATTCCTTTTTGAGATTCTCTCGAAACTTGGAGATGAAAAAATCAACCTTTCGAGACATCGAAAAGCTCCTTTGAAGACAAATGCATTATATCTCTTACCTCTTCCATGGTTGATCTTGCGATCTTCCCGGCCCTTGCCGCACCATCGGTCAATATTTCTACAATGAGTCCGGGTTGTCCTTCCAGCTCCACACGTCTTTCTCTTATCGGGGAGAGAGCCCCGTTCATCCTGTCGGCAAGTTCCATCTTGCAATCCACGCAACCCCTATCACCACCCTCACATTCCGTTCTGATCGATTCCAGTACCGCCAGGCTGTAGATATTGTGAAACGCGTATACAACGCAACCTTCGGGATGACCCTTGTCGTTTTTCCTGATCTTCTGAGGATCCGTAAACATTTCCCTTATCTTCGCGGTCGTTTCCTTCTCGCTGAACGATAGGGCTATATAGTTACCGGCACTCTTGCTCATCTTCCTGTCCACTCCGTCCAGGCCCGGCACCTTCGGGACCTCGGTCAGCAATGTCTCCGTAATCGGAAAGACCTGCTTACCGTACATACTGTTGAACCTCTGGGCCAGATCCCTTGTCATGTTTACATGTGCCTCTTGATCCCTGCCCACGGGGACGTAATCCCCCTTGTAGAGCAGGATATCGGCCGACTGAAGAGTCGGATAGCCGAGAAGGCCGTAACTCGGTGACTCTATCCTGTAGCTTTGGACCATTTCCCTGTACGTCGGATTTCTCTCGAGCCATCCGAGCGGTGTGACCATGGAAAAAAGCAGATGCAGCTCGGCAACTTCAGGTACGTGGGACTGGACGAATATAGCGCTCTTCCCCGGATCTAGACCGGCCGATATCCAGTCGAGTGCCATCTCCCATATATTACGGTTGAGGGCTTCAAGGTTCTCGTAACCGACGGCGTTCCCACCGCCGGGAGTCGTCAGCGCATGCCAATCCACAATGAAATAGTAGCAATCGTAATCGTCCTGGAGCGCTATCCAGTTATTCAGTGCGCCGTATAGATTTCCCAGGTGGAGGCTGCCGGTTGGCCTCATTCCGCTTGTTACCCTCTTCTTGGGCATTACATTCTCCTTATGAGCCGCTCGACGGGAATCATACAGCAATTACAGTGATTGTTAACAAAAAAATAGGGGTGGCAGGACTCGAACCCGCAGCCCCCGGTTTTGGAGACCGGTGCTCTAGCCACTTGAGCTACACCCCTGATTCCGTTTAATCCTCCACAAAAATACCACTTAGCAATCGAATGTCAAGCCATTTGGCCCGCCGGGAAAGACCTTCCGATCCCTTGAAGCAGATCATTTCAAGGATCAGGCAAGCTCCTCCAGAACCGCTGTAAGAAGCTTCCAGAACGTCCCGACGGATTCTATGTTGACCCTCTCCTCAGGGGAGTGCGGATGCTCTATCCAAGGACCGATCGAGATCATATCCATACCGGGGAATTTCTCTCCTATGATACCGCATTCGAGGCCCGCATGGATCGCCTTCATCTCGGGCTCCTTGCCGAACTGTTCCTTGTGAACCTTCTTGACCACGGCCAAGAGATTCGAGTCCAGATTCGGCTTCCAACCCGGATATGCTTCCTCTATATCGATCTGTGCTCCCGCCAGCTCCGATATCGAACGGATCGTCTCTCTCAATGCACCCAGGGCGCTTGATATCGAGCTTCTCGTCGAAGTGCAGATCACCATCTCGTTTTCGCTCGTGCCGACGGTCGCCAGGTTATTGGACGTTTCAACGAGGTTCTCTATATCGTAGCTCATGGCATGTACCCCGTGCGGAATACCTTCGAGAAGATTCAGGGCCTTCATCTGTGTGCCCGCATCCATAACCTTCTGAGCCTTCTCGCCTGCAGGTTCGAGACCGATCGCTAGATCATGCTCCCTTCCGCCCAGCTCGGCACTGATATATTCCTTTTCCTCCCCGATGATCTCTTTTACCTCGTCAACCGCCGTATCCAGGACATACAGCTCCGCCTCAGCTTCACGCGCTATTGCGTTTCTCTTGTTTCCGCCATTGATCCCAGCAAGATGGCATGGCTGAGTCCTTACAAGCCTGAGAAGAATTCTCGTCAGGATCTTGAGTGCATTTCCTCTCTGTTCGGATATATCGATCCCTGAATGTCCGCCCCTTAGACCGGTCACCTTGAGCAGAAACCTCTTGGTACCGGCAGGCGCATCCGTAAAGGTCAGGGGCAGCTTGATTACAGAATCACCACCACCTGCACAACCGATATACACTTCGCCTATCTCCTCGCTGTCGAGGTTCAGCATGATCTTTCCCTTGACGAAACCCGCTTCGAGTTTTCCGGCGCCCGTCAGGCCCACTTCCTCGTCAACCGTACAGAGTATCTCCAGCGGTCCATGCACATACTCATTCTCCTCCGCAAAAGTCAGCGCAGCCGCCAATCCTATGCCGTTATCGGCGCCGAGCGTCGTGCCTTTCGCGGTAACCCAGCCCTCCTTGACCTCCAGGTCCAGTGCATCCTTCGAGAAATCATGGTCTACATCTGAGTTCTTCTCACAGACCATGTCCATGTGCCCCTGGAGAACGACCGTCGGTGCTTTCTCGTGACCCTTTGTAGCTGGGATACGGATTACGACGTTCCCGTTCTTATCCTTATCCGCTTCGAGATTCTTATCCCGGGCATACGAGAGAAGGTGATCCGCAAGCTGTTCCTCGTTACCCGAACAGTGCGGTATAGAAGTAATCTTTTCGAAATGCTCCCAGAGCGCCTTCGGTTCGAATCCACTCAAAACCATAATCCTTACCCTCCTTGAGATAAGACAACATTTATAAGACAGATACGCGCGGCTGCACCATTAGCTCCACATCACTGCTTTCGGTAAAACCGCCGAATCTCCTGCTCTCCACTGTTCATCCGAATCAAAGCAACAGGGATGTGCATTATAATTGACACCAGTTCTTCGGTCAAGCCCTCAAAACTGTGTGTCGTCACCGGAAAATACAGGAAAATAGCTGAATATTTTCTTCCGCTGTCATAGAATACACGCGTCATACATGCAAATGCCGTATGCGGTTTCCGGGAACTGCCCGGGGAGGGCGGTCCTGTGCTTTTGTCGACACGTCGATCCGGCAAGGAGGTGAATATGCTCGAGGAAATAATATTGCGGACTGGAAGCCGCTGTGAATTGGTGAATATCACCGACAAGATTCGCGGGATAATAGCCGACAGCGGCATATCCTCCGGTGACTGCCATATTTTCGTACCTCACACAACTGCAGCCGTGACAATCAACGAGAAAGCAGATCCTGATGTCGCAAAAGACATAGAAGCTTCGATGAGAAAACTGATTCCGGAAAACTGGGGATACCGGCACCGGGAGGGCAACTCCGACGCTCATGTCAAATCGTCCCTGATAGGAGCATCCGAGATAGTTCTTATCGAGAACGCCGAACCTGTTTTGGGCACCTGGCAGGCTGTCTTCTTCTGTGAGTTCGACGGTCCCAGGACCAGAAGATGTGTGGTACGCATCAGTGAAAAATGATCACCACGGATAAAGATCGAATGTGAACTTTATCATCACCTTCTTCTCGTCTTCGAGAAGCGGAAGTTTTCTTCCCCTATCATAGGACAATTCCAGATCGGGATGATATCGTTTGCCGCCTGGCTTATCGAGCACATCACGGAGAAGAAGCCTTAGCCTGATAGAGTGAAATTCCTCGAAATTCTCACCGTGCGATGTAGGCCAGTACGATTCGAGAGAGTAGGACAGCTGGAAACCGTATAGAAACGTCCAGGTAAAACGCGTCATAAGATAGGGCGTTGTTCGCTCGAATCCGGAATCCGCCCATACCTCTTCATCGTTCGACTCATACCACGCGTACCCCAATCCAAGATCCACACCCTTGAACACGCTCGTGCAGTAGCTGTTCAGATGATCGAATAAATTATCCAAACGCACCCTGCCCCCAAAGGTAACCGAATGGGAATATTGGACGGATTCGCCTCCATCCGACGGCGAAGAGCGTTCGTGTTCGTATCCGGCCTCTACGCTCAGGCCGAGTTTTCCCGCCCATCCGGACTTGGACAGTTTAACGGCGACTGTCTGACGTAAAGCGTTCGATGAACCGGATCCGCCGGTCAGATAGGTCACACTGCCATACTCGAATCCAGGCTCGAAAGCCCAGCCCCGAAACTCGAAACAGGGCTGGACTGCCAGGTGGGACGTGGATCTTTCGGCACTGAAATCGTATCCGTAGTCGAATCGATTGAGGTTGTACATACTCCCGCTTCGGGAGAACGCGGATGCGATGTATTTCCTGAAAAACTCTCTTTCAGCGCAGAAGCGGCTGCGGGGCTCACTAAGGAAGGGATCGCAGATTGAATCGACGGCTACTTCATCACCTTCTGGTAACCTAAAGATCACGCTGTAGCACCTACGCCCTTTGAGCTTGCCGGATGAGAGCACAAGAACCGTTTTTCCGGGTTCATGCTCGAGCAGCTCGACCCTGTACGGCTTGAATGGAGAGCCTCCATCTATGGCTCGAATCTCGAACCGGGAAGGATCTGATACTGTTTGCTCATCCAGGGATCCTTCCAGGCCGCCCAGAGTCAGTTCTATCCAGTAATGCCCCCTGTCGAAATATAGAACGCCATCAGCGGAACCGGTAGCACCGGCAGCCTGGACGGCTGCAAGGAGAATCCATGAAGCTGCAAGAAGAGATCTCATCTCTGCTCCCGACCGCCGGCATCCACATTAATGGAGCATTCACATACACGTACCATCAGTAAAATCCGACCGGAGTATATATCAAGAATACGCCCCGCTTCGCAGCAGACGCTCCCCGTACTGCATGAAGCTTTCATTCCTTTTGAAATGCGATTCGATCCTTTCACGGTCAAGGCCGGTCTGTTCCTCCAGTCTGGAGAAAATATCATCAAGGGTATCATCGGATGGAATGTACCTGCTGTTGAAATCACCGATGGGAGGAGGGGAGGGAGGATCATAAAAAACCGCAAGGAAATCTATTTCGCTTATTCCTGTGAAACCGCTGAAAGCGGTAGCTATATCGAGACGGATACGGATTCGCTTTTCCAGCCATGTCGGATCTAATTTGGTCATTCGTCACCTTTCGGATAACCCAGCCCGCTTTCAATGATAACCGCACTGTTAATAGCTCTTGAACCGTTGGGATTGCAAATTAATGCCGCTCGAGTAGAGGGAGTGAGTCTAGACTGAAATGCCCGGTCAGAGCAAGCAGAAAGTAGAAGACCGGCTGATCCGCCGCATAAAAAAATGCCGTCTGAATCAATCCCAGCTCCAAGGAAGTGTAAAAAAGCGATCCTAAGGGACTCTCACCGGAGCGTAGCGGATCTGCAACCTGGTTTCCCAGGCGGGAGCCTTTTCCCGTTAAGCGGCTCATCTCCTAGGGGAAGAGATGGGGTTTTTGTGGTAGGAAAGGAAAAGACTCCCATTAATGCTTCAGACGGCATTACCAGTTTACTTTTTTAATCAAGCTCTATATATCCTCCAGACTCCATCCTGACACATAAAAACGCTCAATATCAGAACTTTTTTATTTTTTATTTTTACTTTCTACCCCAGATCCAGCCTCTATATCAGATCTTTTCGTTACCGTTAAAGCATAAAGGTTTGTCCATGTTTATACAATAGGGAATACTGCTCATTTTTTGATTGGGTGTTAGGAAGGCTTTTTAAGCTCTATTTCATGATTCCGTCAGGCCTATCCTGATTGCATACCTTACGAGTCCCGCCGTGTCGTGGATATCGAGCTTATTCATTATATTCGCCCTGTGGTTCTCCACGGTCTTGACACTGATAAAAAGCATTTTCGCTATCTGCTTACTGGTGTTGCCTTCCGACAATAACTGAAGTATCTCTCTCTCCCTGTTCGTCAGACGGCTGAATTCGTCAACCTTCTTTCCGGAACTCAGCATCTTCCTGTAATCGTCGAGGAGACCAGGTGGAAGATTGGGACTAAGATATATTTTACCGGCATTGACGGTTTCAATAGCATCGATAAGATCATCCGCCGCTGTATCCTTGACGAGATAGCCGTTAGCTCCCGCATCCAGTGATTTGAACAGGTAGTTCTCTTCCTTATGTATCGTCAGGATTATAACTTTCGTATCCGGCATCTCCTTCCTGATCCTGCGTGTCGCCTCAATGCCGCTCATGCTGGGCAGGCTGATATCCATGATCACTATATCCGGTTTCTTTTCCTGAGCTATTCTTAATCCTTCATGTCCGTTCTCGGCCTCACCGACTATCTCCAAACCCCTCTCTTCAAGGATACCACGCAATCCCTGCCGGACAATCGTGTGGTCCTCCACGAGCAATATCTTGATTCCATCAATCATCATCGACCTCCAACGGTATCGTTACCCGTATAGCGGTTCCCTTGTTGGGTGCCGACTTTATCTGGAACGATCCGCCGAGTCGTTTTACCCTTTCCTTCATGCCAATTATTCCCAGCCCCTTATCGGGTGGAGCATCCACCATCGAGAAGCCTACACCGTTATCCTCGACTTTCATTATCACCCGAGGATACCCTTTGGTGAGTGTAAGCGCGATCCTGTCCGCCTTCGCATGCTTGACCGCATTCGCTAACGCCTCTTGGATAACACGGTACAGCGTCAGTGCAACCTGAGGCGAAAGCTTCTCGTCGAATCCGATCGCTTCGACATCGACATTGAGACTATCGCTCTTGATAAACCTGTCCACGTAATAATGGATGGCCGGAATCAGCCCTAGCTCTTCGAGCATCGAAGGATGCAGCGAATACGAGATGCGGCGTGTACTTTCCGTGATATCTTGCAACAGCCCCCTGATCTTTTTCAACAGTTTAGCCCCATCCTTATCGCTCTGCAAGTATTTATTCTCGAGGATATCAAAGTCCACGTTCAACGCTACAAGGTACTGTCCCATCTCATCATGCAGCCTAAGCGCCATCTGGCTCCTCTCCTCCTCTATGGAATCGATAAGCCATGCATAGAGCCTCTTAAGCTCTTTCTCCCTCTTTTCGAGCGTCTCGAGCAGTGCAAACCTGTCGTATGCGATCCCCAGCTGGTTTCCGACAATCTCCAGGAACCTTCTTATCCCGGAACCAATTACGTTTTCCTCGGAACATCCTATCACAACCATCGCGTTCGCCTGATTGCCGTATCTTAGAACCAGCACCCCGGTCCATCTGAAATTCATTTCCTTCTTCAGTTCATCCCAAGGAGTGGTCAAATTCCCAATCTGTTCTTCGATGATGACCAGGTTTCCGACGGAAAGAATGCGCTCGATCGCATCATTCTTCATGTCGATGCAGTCGACCTTCGAATCCAGCTTTTCCGGGACCGAAACCGAGGCGAGCTTCACGGCTTCGTTCGCCTCATTATCCACTTCGTAAATAATTGCCGCTTCCGCTCCGCAGAATTCCGTAAGCGTTTCAAGCGTTTCCCTCATTACCGCTTCCTTGTTTTTTGATGAAGCCATAATAGAGAGCAGGTCGTTCAACAGTCCACGCTCGTAATTTCGCCTCTCCAGCTCCTCCTCGGCCAGTTTGCGTTCCGTAATATCCTTTACGGCCCCGAAAATCTGCACGATTCGGCCATCCTCCTCATTGAAAATCGGTCGTCCGTAGTCAAGAACCCAGCGCACAGCTCCTTCCTTTGTCCTTATCCGGAACTCGCTGGAGTTTTTCCGGCCGGATAGGATTACTTCATGATGCCTATTTACAGCATCTACATCGTCGGGATGGACAACACCCCTCATTCCACCAAGTGACATGGTCTCTGAATGATTGAACCCTATCATCTCGAATAGTGTGTCGGTGACCCAGTCTTCTTTTACGGTGCCGTCCGGTTCCACAGTAAAGGAGTACAGGAAATCGGATGTCATTTCAGACACATGTCGGTGGCGCATTTCTGAATTCCTTAGATCTTCCTCGGCCTTTATGCGCTCTTTCACCTCCCGCTCAAGCCTCTCGTTGGCAAGCTCCAATTCAGCCGTTCTCTTGTCCACGAGTTTCATGAGTTTATCACGGTGCTCCTCCAGCTCTTCCTGCGATCGTTTTCGCTCGGATATGTCCGTGATGAACATAGTAGCGGCGACAACCTCTCCATCTCTCACAACAGGACCGATGCTTGCCGAGAACCATGCGATTGAGCCATCCAACCTATGGGCTTCACATTCGATTCTAGCCGTTTCCCCCCTTTTGAAAGTCCGATCGATGACCTCTCTCATCCTTTCGTGGTACTCTGGCAACATGTAATCGTAAGGTTTCTTACCCATCAAGACTTCCAGACTTGCACCTTCATCCGCACGGTTTATGAACATTATATTGTGGCCAGGGTCGATGACGATTATGAAATCGGGTACATTTTCCAGCACGGAACGCCACTTGATCCCCGCATCCTGCAGCATCTCCTCTGCACGAATGTGATCTTCGATCTCCTTCTTCAGCATATCGTTCATTTTTTTCAATTCGACCGTCCGCTCCTCGACGAGCGCCTGAAGGTTGTCACGGTACCGTTTCAATTCCTCTTCGGCTTTAATCAGTTCGGTGATTTCTCTTATCACTATAACCACGAACGGAGGATCAAGATGATCTATGATATTGGAGACGACATGGACATGATGATATCCACCTCCACGCCTCCCTATGCCGAATTTCCTCGTGGCAAAACCCTTCTCCAGCAGCTCGGATTTCATATCTATGAATAGCGGCATCATCTTTTCCTGCTGAAGAGATCCGACCTTGCGGCCGACATAGTTCTCATCCGTGCCGAGGCCGTGAATTTCTATAAAGGCCCTGTTATAGTAGAGGAGTTCCTCATCAAGGTTTACAATCGCAATGCCGTCCTTGGAAAACTCGAACGCCTCGATTATCGTTGATTTCAGGTCATTACCACCATGAGCCATGTCGTTCAACTCCCGCCAACTACGTATTGATATTTTTCTTCTTCACTGAAAGAGAACGCATCCTGTTTATGGCCGCCGCAACCTCGAATATACGGGGAAGCGCGTAATCGCCTTTCTTCATGCCGGACAGAATATCCAATCCACTTCTCTCTATTTCCTTCTCCACCGCAAGCAATCCTCCCCTCAACGAAATGTTCCCGCTGCTGCATAAGCCCGCGTAGTAATGTATGATATCTCCGATCGCACGTGTCTGGCTCCGATGCACGAGCTGCTCCACAGCCGAAAGGTCAATGATCTGTGTTCCGTAATTAATCGTCTTGAGCCCCCTTGCTTCGATCCTGACATCCCTTCGCCCCCTTCTGGGATCAAAGCTCCGTTGAAGAGGCATTCTCTCGGTCAACCCATCGAACCCCCCCTCGCCTTCCCCGACCCTTCCCGTTCTGTTGCCGTCTACTATCTTCTCCGCCTCGGCCGTCACATCTTTCGGAACATATTCATCCATCATTATCACCTTGTCCGCTTCATCAAAATAATCACCTGATCCGCCCATGACCAGAATAGTGGAGACACCCATGTCGCTGCATAGCGTTCTCACCCTGTCCAGGAACGGCGTGATGGGCTCCTTGTCCTTGCTTACCAGCGCCTGCATTCTTTTATCACGTATCATGAAGTTAGTGGCCGACGTGTCTTCGTCTATAAGCAGAAGCCTGCATCCGACTTCCAGGGCTTCCATTATATTTGCAGCCTGTGATGTGGAACCGCTCGCATTATCCGTCGAGAAGCTCTTCGTGTCTGAGCGGAATGGAAGATTGTCAATAAATGGGCTGATATCGACGCCGGCTACGCTTCTGCCATCCTCAGCCCTGATCTTAACGGCATCACCCCGCGTGACCACGAGTTCGCGGCCGTCACCCGGTATATGGTTGTAAACACCTCTTTCGAGCGAACGAAGAACCGTCGACTTACCATGGAATCCCCCTCCCACGATCAATGTAATCCCCTCCGGTATAGCAGCCCCAACGACTTCTCCGGTATTGGGAAGACCGACAGTAAGTCTCATCGAATCGGGAGACCGGAACTCTATTACCGGGCACTCACCGGAACCCGACAGCGGCCTGTCGTCCACACCGCTTGCTCGCGGAAGGATCGAGCCGTCGGCGATGAACGCGACCAGCCCCCTCTCTGTCAGCATATCCCTCAATGCATCCTGATCCTCGTTCGCGTGGAGGTGGCGCATGAGCGTATCGTGATTATGGCTGCTGTGCAGGAGAGAGTCTTTCACAAGCGAAGGTATCTCCAGGAAGAACATCTCCTCGGCTTCCCTGCCCAGCACCCTCCTTCCCGAAGCCGGAAGCCCAACCCCGAATCTGATCTCGACGGCCCCGTTGTCAACCGAGCAGGATGTCCTTTCCAGAATTTCCTGGCCGGGATCATCTACAGAAACGATCCCGCTCTTTCCCGATCCACGCCTTCCCCTGACATGCCTTCTTATGGCGGAGGCGAAGGCCCTGGTTATGAAATCCTCGAGCGCTGTGCATCGGGATCTCGAGCGATACGTTTCTTGCGGGAAACGCGCGACCGCTGCATCGACAACGGCACGGACCCTCGAGACTGCAGCGAAGGGATCACCCTGCACATGATCTATGAAAAGCCTATAATCCCGGAACACATAACTTCCGCGCACATCCTTGTAGGCCTTATAGCCCCTTCCGTCGATCCTTCCAAGCAGCTTTTTAAGATTATCCATCGCTGTTTCCCAAACCGGTCAGCTCCACACGGCAGTTCCCTTACTATTCCATGAATTAAGCCTATTGTATACATTCTCCGGTAACTTCGAAAGTATAATCATTAAAACTTAAAATGAACTTGACTGACCGCCTCATTCCGTTACAAGGTGTATAACGTTCGGCTCCGGAGTCAGGAGTGATGATATCGGGGAGTGCGGCGGCGATATTTAGCAAGGAGAAAATAATGCCTCTCGATGAAAAGACGATCAGCGAAGCGATCATCAAGCGATATACCGACAAGCTACTCGATTCTCTCCTGTGCGACGTCGCGATTGTGGGGGGAGGACCGTCGGGTCTCGTGGCAGCAGCGGACCTCGCCCGTGCCGGTTGGAAAACATGCCTTTTCGAGAGGAAGCTCAGCATAGGAGGAGGCATGTGGGGAGGGGGTATGATGATGAATGAAATAGTGGTGCAAAAGGAAGGCAAGGAGATCCTCGACGAGTTCGGTATAAATACCGTAGCTTTCGGCAAAGAGTACTACACCGCCGACGCCGTGGAGGCCGTCAGCACCCTTTGCTCGCGTGCCGCCAGGGCGGGGGCACGAATCTTCAACCTGATAAGCGTAGAGGATATAGTCCTGAAGGAAAAAAAGGCCAGGGGAGTAGTAATAAACTGGACCGCAGTCGAGACGGCCGGTCTTCATGTCGATCCACTTACCGTTGAATCGAAATTCATCATCGACGCAACAGGACATCCGGCCGAGGTAATAAAGGTGATCGAGAAAAAGGCGGATGCCGCGCTATCGACTCCAAGCGGCAAGATACTCGGCGAAAGGTCGCTGTGGGCGGACAGGGCTGAACAGAGCACGCTGGAGAACACACGCGAGATATTCCCAAACGTTTATGTCGCGGGGATGTGCGCAAACGCAGCATTCGGCTCGTACAGGATGGGGCCGATATTCGGCGGGATGCTGCTTTCCGGAAGAAAAGCGGCGAGGATGATCATCGAGAGGCTGGAGTCGGAAAAGTCATGATTCGGGGCGTTTCGACAACGCTGCATCCCTACATGGCTCGGCTCGGAGGACCGAACGGCCTCTGGCAGAGGTGAACATTTGAATACAGCGACCACCCGGACCAAGCTGCTGCTACAGCATACATTCCGCACCTCCCATTCAGCCGACGATTTTCGTGAAACGATTCTTATTAAAATCGGCGACGGTGATCTGGAAGGCATCGGCGAGGCGGCACCGAATCCCAGGTACGGTCAGACTCCGGATTCAGCCGAAGAAGCGCTCTCGGCTATTGATCCGGAGCTGATTGGATCGGCGGACGGATTAGACGACGCTATCGACAAGGTGTCCAGGCTCATCGGCCGTGAAAGAGCATCACTCGCGGCGGTCGACATCGCGCTCCACGATCTCCACTGCAAAAGGCTGAAATTGCCGCTCTACGGATTGTTCGGCTTCGACCCTGTTGAGACTCCGATTACATCATACACGATAGCCATTGATACCCCGGGCGGGATCGAGAAGAGGATCGCAGAGGCCAAAGATTACAAGATTCTCAAGGTAAAGATGGGAAGCGCCAATGACCGGCAGATGATTGAAATGATAAGGAAGCATACCGACAGGCCGATTCGCGTGGATGCCAACGAGGGATGGACCCGGGAGGAGGCTCTGGAAAAGATACAATGGCTAGAGGGACAGAACGTGGAGCTCGTGGAACAGCCCCTCCCGGAATTCGATCTCGAGGGGATCCGTTGGCTGTCGGAAAGGGTCTCGATACCTATCTTTGCGGATGAATCCGTGCGCAAGGCCGGCGATATACCTCGATTGGCCGGAATCTACCAGGGAGTGAACATAAAACTGATGAAGTGCGGCGGCATCAGGGAAGCCGCCAGAATGATCGAGATCGCCAAGGACTTCGAATTGTTGGTGATGCTGGGCTGCATGATAGAGACATCAGTGGGGATAACGGCGGCCGCTCACCTTTCACCGTCAGCTGATTATGCCGACCTGGACGGGAATCTGTTGATCAGCAACGATCCGGCCACAGGGGTCGTCGTATCGAAGGGCAGGCTCGTGCTGCCCACAGGCCCCGGCCTCGGAATATCTATCCTAGATGAGGAGGTTCGAACCGATCTCATGATCGTGGAAGACCGGAAACCGCAGACCTGAGCAGTTCTTCCACGTACCCGAGCATACCGCCGCCGACCTCCATCTTCCTTGCCTGGCCTGAACGCACGAAATAGAAAACCATCCCCCCGTTAAGATCCATACCCATCTTCGACAGGGATACGGCATAAAGACTGCCCTGGGGACGGTACATCTCGAATCTCCGGTCGACGTCGGCGGCCGGCACACTGTCTGTCTTGTAATCGACCGCCGTCCACCCGTTTTCGGTTTCGAACAGCAGATCTATCCTTCCCTCGATCATCCCTCCAGGTACGGTTCCGGCTTTCGCGACAGCAGCGAAATGAGAATCGATGGAAATCGTGAAGGGTGTCTCCCGCATTATCCTACGGGCCCCGGAAGCCTCGACAAGAAGATCCGATCGAAGCACAGACCGGATCAGAGTGGCGAGCTCCTCCACCCTGTCTTCAATCCCGAATTCCTCTGCGGCATACTCCACCGATCGGTCCGGCATCTTCAGAGACCTCAGGTCCGCCAATTCCATAAGCCGGTGAAAAGCCGCTCCAAAACGCAGGGCACGTCCACCCTCCACATCATCCACCCCCGGGAGATGTCCGGGCATGCTTCCGGCATCCTTTGCAGAGGCACTCACGAGTTGGTCGACCCTTATTGTTTTCAGTTCCTCGGTATCTTCCGCTGCCGTGCCGCCGGCATTCGACTGTGACCGTGTCTTTCTATCCTCGAGCCCCGTAGGAGTCAATACAACCGGCGCTATCGATCCGGCTTCGATCAGCCCCTTCCTCTCCGCCACCCATCGCTCTCTTTCCGCCGCCCCGTAACCGTCTCTTCCCCCGACGTAGAGCTTCAAGGCGGTGAATGACTCCGCCTTGCCGGTGAGCGAAGGGAGGACCGATACGTTTATCAGATCGACGAGGTCTGCAGCATCGGCTCCACTTTTATCGCCCGAGCCCGAATCCCCGACCCCGTCCCCCGCCTTACCTTCGTTTTCACTGTCTCCATCACCCGGATTCTCATCCGGCAGGAATCTCGAAAGAAGCTCGAAGTAGCTGCCTCTGCGGGGAGTCCGGCCGATCACGAGAAGGTCCTCGGCCCTCGTAGCGGCGACATACAGCAACCTTGCGGCCTCCGCCTCGTCCCGGGACCTTTCTTCGGTCCTGAACGATTCGAAATCGCTAGTTTCCATAACGGCTCCAACCCTAAAGGCCATCCTGCCATCCCTCAGCAGCAATCTATCGATCCTGTTTTCGCGTTTCTGCACGAGGTTAGCCATGATAACAACTGGAAACTGAAGTCCCTTTGACTTGTGTATCGTAAGCAGCCTCACTGCATCCTCATCCGTAACGGGTGAGTCACCTTCGTCCGCGCCTAGAGGCTCCCGATCCCGGAACCATGAGGCGAACCTCCTGAAGGAATAGCCGCCCTCGTCAAATTCCCTGGCGAAATGAACGGCCTTCCTTATATTGGCCACCCTTTGCTCCCCGTGAGGTCTGAGTGCCGACAGTTCCAGATAACCCGTCCGGCGCAGAAGTTCCAGCAGCGTCGAAGCGCACCCTCTCTTGTCTTTTCCGCGGTGAAGGTCCCGAAGTATGTCGAATGCATCTTTGAAATCTTCGAATTCATCGCCGTCGGACGCCTTTCCTCCCAGGTAATCCAACCTTCCTCCGGACCTGGAGAACAGGAATATCTCCTCGTCGCTGAACCCGAAAACGGGGGAGCTCAGTACTGCGAACAGGGCCAGGCCGTCCCATGGCTCCTCGATCGACCACAGGGCCGCCGCGATATCCCTTACCTCCTGACGCATGTAGTACAGCTTGCCTCCCTCCACGCTGTACGGTACGCCCTCACGTCTCAAAGGATTCTCGTAGAAGTCGATTCCGGTTGTTCTCGGGTATAGAACGGCAATATCTCCGTACCGAAGAGGCCTGTATCCGGGATGCTCCGAACATCTCACGCTTCGCCCACTCTGCATGAGCCAGTTCACAAGCCTCGCTATCGACTCGCCTTCGCGCTCTCTCACCGAGTCGGTGTTCGGCTGTTTACCATCCATTTCGAGATCGAGCAGGGCCACGGCCCTCCGCTCACCCTCTCTGAAGGGGCGTATAGGCTCGTAGTCGGGTTGGTATCTACCTTCATCCGGTCTGCGGATGATCCCTGAAAACGCCGAATTGACCCAATCTACTATCCCCGGGACGGATCTGAAATTCTGGCTTATCCTCAGCACAGAGTCGCGCTCGGAGAATGTATCCTTGGTCTTCTCGAATATCTCGACATCCGCCTTCCTGAACCTGTAGATGCTTTGCTTGGGATCGCCCACGATGAAGAGCCTTCCACTCCCGTAGCCTGAAGCCTCCCCCCGCCCGCCCGCGAGCCTCATTATCATTCGCGCCTGTACGGGATCCGTATCCTGAAACTCGTCCACGAGAACGTACCGGTACCGCTTCCTGAGTTTCTCCAGTGTGGTTGGATCGTCCATTAGAGCTCCGGCCCGAAGAAGCAGATCATCGAAGTCGAGAACCCTCCTCTCAGCCTTCTCCTTCTCCACGAAACCGCTGAACTCCACGAACCATCTCGTGAGGCCCTCCCTCATAACGTCTGTGTATCTCTTTCTGATCTCATCCCTTGCCGCCGCAAGATCCCGGGCGACCCTCTTGTACTCGGCGCACTTTTCCTCCGGATCCCAGTTCTGCTTGTTACCCTTGCTCGATCGAGGCAGATCTATCGTGAGGAGGTTTGTATCGAGCTCTACTCCATCCAACATTCGTAAATTTTGGACCTCTCCGTAAAACCTCATTATCTCTCTGTAACCGAGGTCCCCGGTATCGGTGCAGTGGCTGGTTGCCGTGGAGTGCAGTGATCCGGCGGCATCTTCGATCTTTTCCCTGAAAGATTCCATGTGGGGGCAGAAGCCGGCGGCATCCGATACTGTTTCCTCCGTTGCATTAGATTCGACCTCAGCGCGCCCATCAAGCGGCTGCCCTCCGGACGCTCCGTTTCCCCCCGGCACCTCACACCGCTTTCCATAGAATTCGAATGCCGATTCCCTCAGCCTGTCGACACTGCCTCCCAGCGATAGAAAGCGAGTAACCGGCTGGGCTTTGATCTCATCAATCCGGTTGATGAACCTGTCCCAGCACTCTTCGAGCAGCATACCCCTTTCAAGATCATCGAGCTGCGAGAACAGAGGATCCACACCCGCCTCGACGGGGTGCTCCCTCAGTATCCACGACGCAAACGAGTGTATCGTTGAAATAGGGGCCCGCTCCAGCTCCTCCAGGGCTCCTGCCAGCCTTTCGCTCTCCTGAGCTCCGACCCTGCCTGACTCCAGCAGCCGCCCGATCCCGATCCTCAGGCGAATCTTCATCTCCAGGGCGGCCTTTTCGGTAAAGGTTATCGCCACGATCTGTCCGCATTCCGCCTTTCCCTCGCTTATGATGGAGATATACCTATCGACGAGAAGGGTCGTTTTGCCCGTACCAGCACCGGCTTCCATGCACAGGGAGGTGTCCAGGTCGCTTACGGCTCTGCTCCGCGCCTTCTGATCGATGATACCACCGGTCATGCTTTCACCCTCCGGTCCGGCAACGCTTGATTGATTCCTGATATGCGCCTACACGCCTATCACCGTCGATCTTCATATCGAACAACCGGTCCCTGCCCGACGGGCAGGCGGATTTCATATCACAGTACTTACAAGTCTCCCTGTCTGGTAGGGGGAAGAACATGCACTCTTCAATGCCACCTACCAAGCAGCCGATGAGCCTCTCGAAGTCACCGCCGTCATCATCCCAAAGTTCCCCGCTGAACGTCACAAGCCTCTTCCCGCTCCCCGCTCCGACACGCCTGTACATCGCTACCCCCCTTGACACGGGAGACCCGAGCAATACAGAGGCCGCAAGAAGGTATACCGGAAGCTGAAGGGCGGCGCCTCCGGCCAGATCCTGATCCTTCATCCGGTTCAATCCACCCGTCTTGTAGTCAATGACCCTGTAGCGCCCATCACTCCGCATGTCGATCCTGTCGATCCTGCCGTGGAAGAAGACACCGCAATCCTTCAATCCGACCGGTGCGCCGCCCACATCCCCCAAAGCTCCGAATCCGCATTCGAAGCTGTAAGGCACATAATCTTCACCCGCCCTCATCTCCTCATCCAGCATCAGCCTCACTCCGGTCATCATATTCCCCTTCTCCCAGCTCCAGAACACGGGCAGCCCGACGGGATTAGCCTTCAGGTAGCCTGAAAAAGCGCAGGATGCTGCTTCGCGGGCCATATCCAGCACCCTTTCCCTGTCCCGCTCTCTGATCGGTAGCAGCCCGGCCGCTTCCAAATCGCGATACAGTCCCGCGAGGAGTTCATGAACGATAATTCCCCTTTGCAATGGTGTTATTGAAATCAACCTCTCGGGTTCTTCGATCGATTCAATTCTAAGAATGTGCTTCAAGAAATATGAGAACGGGCATTTCGCATACGACTCCAACGATGTAGGGGAGAAACTCCGCCCCTTTTCCCCCAGAATCTTTCCGAGCTCTTCCAGCGCCCTGCCGGAGGAGAATACGCCATCGTACGGCGTAAAGGCGCGTCTTCCCCACCTAGCCATTACGAGCTCTGCACCCCTCGAAATAAAACGGTCCGCCGGTGGCAGTGAGGGACCCCCGGTTCTGCCGGACGCGAGCAGATATCGGCATTCATGGATGCTCACTGGATCAGGGGGCAGCGGACTTCCTCGGCGTGGCGGAAGCCGTTTGAATCCCAAACATCCGTCATGGTTCCCGTCAGGCGAGTAGCCTTCGACGGTCCTTAAAAACGACGACGGTGTTAATTCCTTTCCGGTTCCCATCTCCCTTTCCGGATAACTGAGCACTACAACCTCCTCAGCCGAATTGAGCTCCAATTCGAACACGAGCTTCTCCTCATCAAGCCTATCCCCCTTAAGGGACAGCATCACCCTTCCGCCGGAGCTCCTGTTCAGGATGACCCTTTCATCATCCTTGAGAAATGGATCCTGCCTGATCCTGCCGGGCAATGCGCTCTCCGTGATTCCAGGAAGAAACACGGCTCGGAATAAAAGCCCCCTGGCCCGGCTGCTGCGCAGCACCTTGATCCCGCTTGCGCCCTCGGGCACCGATTTAACGCGTGAAGATGCAAGGACGGTCCTGACATGCCTCGAAAACGTGTCGAACGATACCGGACCGGAAATCCGGTCCAGATCTTCGAGACGGTTGATCGCAGCGCAGGTTAGCATTGTATCCTCACATTCAACGAACAAGTCCTCCAAGCATTCCGTGAAGGTCCTCGCATAGTGCCGCCAGCCGTGCTCTCCCCCCATTGACGCCTTCGCATGTTCTATGCTTCCTATCACTTCACACATGATCACGGCCGACGCAACCGCCTCGGCACCTTCCCCGTCACCGTCCGTCGAGGATTCAAGCCTTTCCACGAGCTCGCCGCTCTCCGCAACCCAGCCCCCCTCCCCCGTCATTCCGGCAGATGCGCTGTTCTTTATCCATAGAGAATAGGGATCGTAACTGAAATTCCAGCTTTCCGGGATCTCGAGCGGGGCGGAGGAGATAAAGTCGACGAGCTTCCACCTCTCCAGCTCGCCGCCAACAAGTTGAAGAAGGCGTAATGCGCTTTCAGATGCGGGACTCTTTCCCGAGAGCATGGATTCATCCGCACGGTACGGGATCTCCGCCTCTCCCAGGATCTCCCTCATTAACGGCCAGTACTCGTCCCACGAATGAATAACCACCGCCACTTCGCTGAATCTGTATCCATCTTGCCGCACGAGGCCGAGAATCCTGCGCACTATTTCGCGAACCTCTTCCTCGGCGTCGATCGCGCTGAAGAGCCTTATTTCAGCCGGGCTTCGTCCGGCTGGTTCGGACCGTACGGCATCACCGTCGGCCAAGCGGTCGGCAAGGCGTCTCAGGGTTCTTCCGGTGAATCCATCACGCCCGCCTGAGCTGCATGGAACAAAGAATATCGCCTCGTTTTTACCGGAAAGCTCCTCGATGAGCTTCCACTGAGCCTCGTTGAAGTCGTAGAATCCGTAAAAGATAAGCAGACCGCCGAGCGCCTCGTCACGGGCGAACTCTGCGGCCCTTTCAAACCGGGAATGTATGTCACCTCCCCTTACTCCGATCACGTCCCTGAATCGTGAATAGAATGAAATCAGCTCCAGAGTCCGCTCATCCAGACCGCTCGAATGTGATTTACCGCTCATTATCCACGAGACGGCATCCGCATTACAGCCCCCTTCGGCAAGATCGGTGAAACAAGAGAGGACGGAATCTGCCGCAGCGCCGCCGCCCGAACGGTCATTAAAAAAATCCGGCGCGTATCGCGATCTGAGCAGCTCTTCTAAAATGATCCCCGATTCGAATTCCGAAAGACAGCCCGGCGCCCCCAGCAGCTTTCTACTCTCTAGAAGTGAAACAAGATCCAGTAATGTCAGGAAGTGAACATTGAGCAGCTCTCCGATGCGTCCGGCGAGCCTCTTTCTCAGTTGGCCGCCCAGCAGGTTGGATCCGGTGATTATGCGGATAGGGGAAAACGGGTCCACGGCTCTTCTTTTCCCGAGCAGCATTTCCATGCCGTTTTCCAGGCCGGAATAATCACCGGAGATTATCACCCTCCCAGACATACGACGCCTCGACATAACATGAATGATAGACCCGTAACACCCTGTTCAGAATAGGACTCAACGCCGGAGGGACTCCGAATCCGCCGTTATATGAACGTCACAGCTTGGGAAGGTACCTGACTTCGAGGGAAGGTATCAGCTTACCTCCCGGAGCGACCGATGTTCTCTCCTTCTTGCCGATCTCGATAGCCGTTGAAGCGAGCTCGTACATCATGCTCGGCCACCACGACATCTCGACCTTTACCACGTACTCCCCCTTCTTTGCCCTCTCGCCGTCTCTGTCGTTCAGGTCCCAAACGAATATATGATGTCCAACGTCTATGCTTGCGCCCGTGACCGCATCGACATCATCATAGTTCGTGATCTCCGCGAACACGGGGAGCACCACCTGAACGTCTTTCGCGAACCCGCTGAAACCCGAAACGTAAACGGTTTTTATGTGATTGCCCTTTCTATCCTCGATCCACACAGCAGTCTGAGGAGGAAGCTCATCCCGGAATCCCATCACAAAATCTATAACGAGGACAGGAACCTTGTAACTCGATGGATCGAAACGTGCTACGCTTGGACGCATCCCATCTAGAACCCGGCCCGCGGCTTCTGTGCCGGAATACTTTGTGGCTACCTCTATCCAGTAGCTCATCGCCTTTCTCTGATGGGCGACGCCCAGCATATACATGGCCTCGGCCTTCATGGAATCCGGAGCTTCGCTCTTCAGCACGATCTCCAGGTCCGCCACTCCCTGCTCGTGCTTTTGAAGGAAGAAAGGAAACATAATGCCGAAAATGCCCCTGACAAGCCTCAGCTCCAGGTTATCCGGATCGAGTGATACGGCCTTGTCCAGGTAGCTCATTGATCTGAAGACCAGATTGGTGCGATAGTCGGTATCCTCGGCGATCTTCCCGTCGTACCCCTTCTCGCCCAGTCCTGCCAGGGTCAGCGCCATCAGCCTGTTTGCCTCGACACTCTCGGAATTGGCGCTCAGGGCTTTCTCCAATGCCGCCTCGGCCTTTTCGAAATCACCGGTACCGTAAGCTTCTCTGCCGGCGGCAAGCAGGCGTTCGAACTCCTCGCTGCTGATTTCCGGTTTTTCCTCGCCGCCCGCGGCGGCCGAGGCGATCCTCTCGATCTCCGCCTGAGCTCTCTCGGCGGCTTTCGTACCCGGGGCCATCTCGATAACCCTCTTCCAGGCGGATTCGGCCTTCGACGTGTCTCCGCTTTTAATGTAACCCTCACCTAGAAGCTCGTACGAGGTCAACATGTCGTTATCGTCCACAGAATCAGGGGACTTTCCGCGGATCGATTGAATGTGCTCGAGATCAGCAATCCCACCTTGAAGCTTCCCGAGAAACTCGGGCACCTTCACGCCCATCAGGCCCCTGTAGAGGCGTGCTTTCGGATCCTCGGGGTCCAGCGAGACAGCCTTGTCGAGTAATTCGAACGACTTAGCGCTATACTCCCCCGCTTTCATGTAATCGCTCGCCTGTCCCGCCATGATACCATACAACAATCCGAGGTAGGCATGGCAGGTCGCGTTCTCCGGATGCTCGCCGACCGCTTCTAGCATAGTCCCTAAAGCCTTCTCGATATCGCCGGAATCCCTGTAATTCATCGCCCTCTCGATATATGCATCCACCGTATCGGCACAGAGCACGCCCGGAACGGCGGCCGTAGAAACCAGCAATAAGCACAACGTAACGATCTTCACTAGAATCCCCTTTCCGCCGGATCGACCGGCTGTGACTCTGGCGGCATCAAGCGCCCTTTACAAGGAACATTTCAGGTTTTCTCGCCAGCCTCCGGTGCGACCGGAGGGTGGTCCACCCATATGAACCACCTCCCGGTTCATCAACGGATGAGAACGAACACCGGCGGTTGTCATAGGATTGTAATTCATCCCTCACATTCAAGAAAGCTTTTTTGATAATCCCCCCGTTATCGATGCGCGAAAAAAAATAGTGCGGGGGTCTTCCCCCGCACTATATCGGGTTCTCTTTCCGATTGGCCTTACTATCGAAGCAATGTCATGCTTTGCTCGTGGCGCGTCTCCTCATGAGCACGGCGGCAGCGAGAAGCATGGCAAGAACCAGGATCGTCACTACCGGAGCGCTGAACAGAGGTACGGGCACGGGATCCACGATATGAATCAGC